>Ga0181377_1000741_pt1 | contig 11635 bp, 15 predicted proteins | sample LowvirmetaG_9_FD_130160 | JGI IMG/M metagenome (GOLD analysis project Ga0181377, IMG submission 130160) | Marine viral communities from the Subarctic Pacific Ocean - Lowphox_13 viral metaG | ecosystem: Environmental > Aquatic > Marine > Oceanic | place: Subarctic Pacific Ocean | collected...
CCGACGATTCCGATGACGATGCAGACGTGATCCACTGACCCCCCACCCCCCCTGACGCTGACGGGTACCTGCTATCTTATTACATAGTGTTTCACTCAAAAAATTACATAATTTTCAGTATTGTCACACTGTCACACTGTCACGCAGGGGGTTTTGCTCTGGAAATGCGCTGTTTTTAGGCACCCCCCATAATATTTTTAAAAAAATCAGGTGTTTTTCCGTAAGTGGTTGATCTTGCTAGCAATAAAAATTACAAAAAAACTAAAAAAAATTTGTAAAACTGTAGACATGTGGTTGTCAAGGGGGTAGTATCTGTACAATCCGGAGGGTTGTTGTATCTAGGACAGTCCTAGTACTGGGATATAACAGGTTTAGAGCAGTCCTAGATAGTATTTTCCTAAGTTTTTTATTTTTAGGTAGCTTCCCTGTGGCTTATGACAGTCCTAAGCCTAGAACAGTCCTAGTAGGGGATCATTGAGGGAAGGTTTTTCCCGCATTCCTTGAATTACAAAGAGATTCGGCATGAATAATTACCTCAGCGGCATTATGGCGCTCGCCCAGATGACGCCAGAACAGTTTGATCTTGGCAGACAGCGATATCAGACGCTGAGCGGCATGTTTTCCGGCGCTAACCAAGCCCCGAGCCTCAATCAGCAACCAACTGGCATGAATGGAGTAGGTTCTGCACCGCAAGCCACCCTCACATCGGGGAATCCTAGTCCGGTACAGCCTGCAATGACCCAAGCACAGCCGGCAGAGGGCGGATTTGGCACGGGACCAACCCCATACAGCCAGCCGTACTACCAATCCAGCTTTGCAAACCGTAATCCCTACTTCGGTGGCTATGGCATGGGCTATCAGCCGTCACCGTTTATGCCAATGGGTGGCCGCACCAGAGGATATGGCTCATCTGGCAAGGGCGGTAGCTATAACACCGGCTATGGCAAGGGTGGCGGCTTTAGGTGAGGCGTAACTACCGCAAGGAGTACGACAACTACCACTCAAAGCCCAAGCAGAAGAAGAATCGCGCCAAACGAAACGCGGCCAGAGCCGTGATGGACGATGCGGGCAAGGTGAGTAAGGGTGACGGCAAAGACGTAGCCCACAAGAAGCCCTTGGCAAAGGGTGGCTCAAACAAGAAAAGCAACCTCAAGGTTGCATCACAGTCAAAAAACAGATCATTCGCCAGAACGAAAAAAGCACGGATGGCATGAATGTCAGAACTGATTACGCCGGAGGTCGCCAAGCGACTTAAAGGCGCAAGCCCCGAGATGAAACTCAGGGCCGCAGAGATTATTAGCCAGATTGAGCAGGCCAAGCAGGTCGAGTCCGCTCAGAATACCTTCATGGGTTTCGTGAAGTATATGTGGCCAGCCTTCATTGAGGGACGGCACCACAAGATCATGGCTGAAGCCTTTGAAAAGATCGCCAGAGGTGAGTTAAAGCGGTTAATTATCAATATGCCGCCTCGACACACTAAGTCTGAGTTTGCATCTTACTTGTTACCTGCATGGTTTCTTGGCCAGTTTCCCGGCAAGAAAATCATTCAGACGGCACACACTGCTGAGTTATCAGTAGGATTTGGCCGAAAAGTGAGAAACCTTGTGGACGCGGAGGACTTTAAAACAGTCTTTCCGGACCTACAGCTAAGGGCAGACTCAAAAGCGGCGGGACGCTGGAGCACCAACAAGAACGGCGAATACTTCGCTATCGGTGTTGGCGGTGCTGTAACGGGTAAAGGTGCTGACCTACTCATCATTGATGACCCGCACTCAGAACAAGAGGGGCAGTCCGGAGATGCCTCGGTGTTCGACAGAACATATGAATGGTACACCTCCGGCCCTCGACAGCGTCTTCAGCCGGGAGGCGCTATCGTAATGGTGATGACCCGCTGGCACATGCGGGATCTGACCGGCAAGATTATGAAATCCTCTGCTCAGCGCGTTGGTAGCGACGAGTGGGAGGTTATTGAGTTTCCAGCAATCATGCCATCGGGCAATCCCCTGTGGCCTGAGTTCTGGAGCAAATCAGAGCTAGAAGCTCTGCGTAGTGAACTACCCGCTTCCAAGTGGAGCGCACAGTACCAGCAAAACCCAACGTCCGAAGAGGGCGCACTTATCAAGCGTGAGTGGTGGCAAGAGTGGGACATGGATCGTCCTCCTGCTTGTGAATTTATTATTCAGTCGTGGGACACAGCGTTCTTGAAAACGCAACGCTCTGACTATTCAGCTTGCACAACGTGGGGCGTGTTCTACTCGCCTGACGACGAAGGGGTTACTAAACCCAATATCATCCTACTGGATGCCTATAAAGAACGTCTTGAGTTTCCAGAACTCAAGCGCAAAGCCTACGAGCTATGGGCTGAAATGCAACCAGATGCATTCATTGTGGAGGCTAAAGCGGCAGGGATGCCATTAATTTTTGAGCTACGGGCTATGGGTATTCCGGTATCGGAGTACACGCCATCCCGTGGTAATGACAAGATAGCAAGGGTGAATGCTGTTGCTGACTTGTTTGCGTCGGGCGTCGTTTGGGCGCCGCAGACCAGATTCGCGGAAGAGGTTATCCAAGAATTTGCATCGTTCCCATCAGGCGAACATGACGATTTAGTGGACTCTTCCACGCAGGCACTACTCAGATTCCGTCAAGGGGGATTTCTTTCCCTACGAACTGACGAAGAAGATGAGCCGGTGGACTACGGTAGAAGGGGAGATTACTACTAATGAGCGAGGTTAGCCAAAGGGTTGGCGATTGGCACGGCAAAGTTGATGCTTTAGAGCGACGGTTCAGACCGCTTTTCCGTCGCTACTCTCGGCTGGGTGGGCCGGCTTATTTTAATACCAAAGACTTTCCTGTGAGCAAAACGCTAAGGGACAGTTATTCGGCTATTAGGGCTGAGTTCGACAAAGCTAGAGTTCGCATGGACGATTTTCCGCTGTTTCAGGATATCAGTCCTGAGCAGGTGTATATCTCCAACGACGACAAGTGGAAGATGTTTTTCTTGAAGTCAAACAACATCCGCTTTGAAAAAAACTGTGAGCAGTTTCCAGAAACGATGAAGGCCGTGGATAGCGACCCAAGCATTGTTTCTGCCTATTTTTCCATACTGGATTCAAACAAGATGCTGGTGCCCCATGAGGGTCCGTGGTCTGGTGTGCTGAGAATGCACTTAGGCGTGGACATTCCTACAGATGGTAAGGGGTGCACCCTTTCGGTGATGGGCCAAGAGTATCAGTGGAAAGATGGCGAGGTTGTGGTGTTTGATGACACCTATGAGCATTTTGCAATCAACCTCACGGATCATCCTCGGGTAGTTTTATTTATGGACTATATGCGCCCGCTACCGTGGCCGCTCCATGCTCTTAACAAGTTTTGTATATACATCGGCAGGTTTTTCCCGTATTACAAGGTTCCGCTCGCTAGACATAGAGAGTGGGAAAAAAAGTTTTATGGGAGTGACGGCTAATGGCTTTTTTGCAGAGCAACATCCCACACTTTAAGTGCTGGGTGCGGCGCGAATACACGCACAATCATCAAAAATATCATGGTGAGTTTATTCATGCGATGGCGATTGCTGTCACCACAATGCCATGCCGATGCCTGAGCTTTCAGGTCATCTTTACTGGCGCCGAGACCTACGACTCTGACGAGCCGAATGTTCACGGTGGCGCAATGTGGGCAAGGATGCCGATTACGGCGCTGGTAGCTGACACCCCGTTTGAGGAGTGGCCAGAGCCAATGCCGGTATACGCGGCCCAGCCTTGGGACTGCTCTTCTCGCGAACACGCAGTGTATGTCCTTGAGAGGGCGACACCGTGTCCGTGGATGGCCAAGATTGATGACAAGTTCTTCCCAGCGAAGTACATGTTCACGGTGGACTACACCGACAGCGAGATTGCGGACGATCCGGCACAGCACAAGCAAAGCCATGTTATGGAGTTGCTGGATGCGGGTCCGTGGACTGGAAACATAGTGGCATTGCCAAACAACCGAGTCAGGGTGACACACCCAGCTTGGTTCTCGGCAGGCGAAGGCGCGCCCGACTTTAGGCCGTCACAGCATGTCCACTATTCAAAATCGGACCTTGATTACACGCTGGATGTGAATCGAGTCTTTAACAACATTTACGCAGGTGACGAGCATGATGAAGAAAACCTCTAAGATGTATGCCGCTGGTGGAAAAATGAAAGCCAAGGGCGCCGCCAGAGGCGGAAAGATGCAAATGGTTGAGACCAAGGATGGCAAGAAGGTGCCATTCTTTGCGGCGGACGGCGAAGGCAAAATGAAGGGCGGCGGTATGGTCCCCAAGACCAAGGGTTATTTTAAAGGCGGAAAGACTATGGCCTCCAAAATGGCCACTAAAGGTGGAAAGCGGGGCGGCAAAGGCTAGATATGGCCATTGATCGGGCGCTGGGCGCCGAAATGCCAAGCCCAGACGAGTCTAATCTGGAAATTGTGATCGAAAACCCGGAATCAGTCGGTATTTTCGATGAAGACGGCGGCATGATGATCGACTTCGATCCGGATGCTACTGCGCTTTTAGGTGCCCAGCATGACTCTAACCTTGTGGATTACTTGTCAGATGGAGAGCTTGACTCGCTATCTGCTGAGTTAATCTCTGCGTTTGAGGCAGACCGCAACAGCCGAGCAGACTGGGAAGACTCCTACATCCGTGGTCTGGATCTTCTGGGTCTCAAGTTTGAAGATCGGTCTACTCCGTGGGAAGGTGCTTGTGGTGTATTTCACCCTATGCTGTCCGAGGCGGTTATTCGTTTTCAAGCGCAAACCATCCAAGAGGTGTACCCCGCTAGCGGCCCTGTTAAGACCACTATTGTGGGCAAGCTCGACGACGACAAGAGCAAGCAGGCGCACCGCGTACAGAATTACCTGAACTACCTCATCACTCAGCGGATGACGGAGTACAGGACGGAAACCGAAAAGCTGTTGTTCTCCCTGCCCATCGCAGGCTCGGCGTTCCGTAAGGTTTACTACGACCCCAGCATGGGGCGTCCATGCGCGATGTTCATTCCGGCGGAAGACTTCGTTGTGAGCTACGGCGCATCTGATCTCTCAACGTGCGAGCGCGCTACTCATGTGATGAAGCGCACCGCCAACGAGATCCGTAAGTTGCAGGTTGCCGGTTTTTATATCGACGTAGACCTGCCCTCGCCAGTCCCTGACTTGTCAGAGATACAAGCAAAATACAACAGGCTGACCGGCGACTCTGATAATTATGAGTATGACAGCAGGCACACCCTGCTGGAGATGCAGGTGGATATTGACCTGCCCGGATTTGAAGATACAGACAGGGGAGAGCCTACTGGGATCGCCCTGCCCTACATCGTTACCATTGACAAGTCATCCAGAATCATCCTGTCAATCCGGCGCAATTGGTACGAAGGCGATGACAAGAAGATGCGGCGTGAGCACTATGTTCACTACCAGTATCTGCCGGGGCTTGGGTTCTATGGCTTCGGCCTAGTCCACATGATTGGCGGGCTGTCAAAGTCGGCAACCGCCATCTTGAGACAGCTTGTAGATGCCGGCACCCTGTCGAATCTTCCCGGCGGTCTCAAGTCTCGCGGCCTGAGAATCAAGGGCGACGATACGCCAATTATGCCGGGAGAGTTTAGGGATGTTGATGTGCCAAGCGGCGCGATCAGAGACAACATCTCATTCCTGCCATACAAAGAGCCAAGCAACGTCCTGTACCAGTTGCTGGGTGATATTGTTCAAGAAGGCCGCAGATTCGCATCTGCCGCAGATGTCAAAGCATCCGACATCAATGGGGAGGCGCCGGTAGGCACCACTCTGGCCGTTCTGGAGCGAGAGATGAAGGTGCTGAGCGCGGTGCAGAGCCGTGTGCACCATGCGGTATCTAGAGAACTGAAGATTCTATCGGGGCTGGTGAAAGACTATGGCCCAGAGGTTTACCCCTACGACTTAGATGCCGGCCCTCTGGTCGCGGCAGATTTTGATGATCGCGTAGACATTATCCCTGTCAGCGACCCCAATGCGGGAACGATGGCACAACGCATCATGCAATATCAGGCGGCGCTACAACTGGCGGCTCAGGCACCTCAGATTTATGACGTGCCATTACTACATCGACAGATGCTAGAGGTGTTAGGCATCCAAGACGCAGACAAGGTTGTGCCGCTTGAGGATGACATCAAGCCGACCGACCCCGTTAGCGAAAACATGAACATCATCAACGGTGAGCCAGTTAAGGCGTTTATCTACCAAGACCATCAAGCGCACATTCAAGTGCACATGTCCTTGATAGAGAATCCAGAAATCATGGAGTTGATGGAGAAAAGCCCAGCGGCGGGCGCGGCTCAGGCGGCAATGGCCGCACACATCTCAGAGCACGTTGCCTTTGAGTATCGCGCCAAGATTGAACGCGAACTGGGCGTAGAGCTTCCGCCTGCGGGCGAGCCTCTGCCAGAGGACATTGAGTTCCGTCTCGCTAAGCTGGTTGCTCCGGCGGCGGCTCAGGTCACCGGCAAGGCTCAAATGATGGCGCAAGCCGAGCAAAATGCTGAGATGCAGGAAGATCCTGTTATTCAGATGCAACAGAAAGAGTTGCAGATCAAAGAGCTATCGGCGCAAGCCAAGGCTCAAACAGAGATGGCCAAGATACAGGCTGATCTGCAAAAGGCCCAAGGAAAGGCCGTACTTGACATGGAAAAACTCCAGACGGGCGAACGGATTGAGGCGGCGAAACTCGCGGCTAAGATGCAGGCGTCTGACGATAGCAACCGTTCTCGCGAAGAGATCGAAGGGTTTAAGTCAGGGTTTAATCTAGTAAGAGACTTGATTGACAATGACTGACCACGCTACTAACAACTTGTTATCTGCACTACAGCAACAACTCCGGACCCACATGAACGAGGTCACGGACCATGTAGCTGGCGGCGGATGTAAAGACATGAATGATTATTCTCGCTGTACCGGCATCATTGAAGGCTTGGCCTATGCTGAACGCGAGCTTCTCGACCTCAATAAGAGAATGGATCGAGAATAGTTTCGTTGCAGGAAGCAACGCAAGGCGACTCCGAACGCCAATATTCGGTGCAAGGATGTAGACATGACGGAAGAGCCAGAGAAGGCTAAACAGCTTCCAGACCCCAAAGGTTACAAACTACTTATCGCACTCCCAGAGCCTGACGAAAAAACGGAAGGCGGCATACTCAAAGCGGCTGAAACGCTCAAGGTGGAAGAAATTGGTTCCATCTGTGGGTTCGTTTTGAAGATGGGTGCAGATGCTTACAAGGACGAAAAACGGTTTCCTAATGGCGCCTACTGCCAAGAAGGGGACTGGGTTTTGATGCGTTCTTACAGCGGCACCAGATTCAAGGTGCATGGTAAAGAGTTTCGACTAATCAATGATGACAGCGTAGAAGCCGTCGTTGAAGACCCAAGGGGAGTTGAGAAAGCATGAGCGAAGAGCAGACAGAAATGGAACAGCCGTCCATGTCTGCCGAGGACAAGTTCCTTGGTGTGCGGACGACAATCGGGAAAAAACCCGATGAGGGCAGTTCCGATCCAAACATGGACATCGAAGTTATTGATGACCGGGAGCCAGAGGATCGCAAGCCGATTGCGAAAGCCAAAGACTCCAAGGACGATGACGGCGATGAAGAGCTTCAAGGCTATGGCGATAAAGTCAAGAAGCGTATCAATAAGCTCCGTTATGAACAGCATCAAGAGCGGCGCCTGCGTGAAGACGCAGAACGTCTACGCGAGGAAGCGGTCAAGGTAGCCCAGCAATATGCTGAGCAAAACCGAGAGCTTCAGCGCGTGCTTCATCAAGGTGAGGGCGCACTGATAAATCAGTCAGAAGAACGCGCACAGATGGCGATGGCTCAGGCAGAGATGGCATACCGCCAAGCGGTAGAAGAAGGCAATACTGATAAGCAGGTTGAAGCTCAAAAGGCTATGACCAATGCTCAGTATGATCTTGGGCAAGTTTCTCATCAGAGTAATGCGTACAAGAAACGCCAGCCGTTGCCGAATGAAGCAGAACTCGCCAAGCAACAAGAGGCATACAGACGCCAGCAAGCGCAACAACAGCAGGCGCAACAACCGCAGGTCAGACAGCCTAGCGACAAAGCCCTAACATGGGCAGAGGGTAACAAGTGGTTTCAGTCAGAAGACCACATGGAAATGACCGCGTATGCCTATGGCGTACATGAGAAGATGATCCGTCAAGAAGGGTTCGACCCTGAGTCTGACGATTATTACCAAGAGCTTGACCGGCGTGTGCAGGGCAAGTTCCCAGAATACTTTGGTGAAGAGAGTAGTGGCTCGACCGATGACTCCGAGAGTACGGTCTCCTCGACTTCCCGAAGCCCCTCCGTGGTGGTGGCACCTTCCGCAAGGAACAACGGTGCCAAACCACGCAAAGTGAGGTTGAGCCGCACCCAAGTCGCACTCGCTAAGCGTCTTGGTCTTACACCCGAACAATATGCCAACCAATTACTCAAGGAGAGCTAATCATGGCAGAAGAGCGCACAGCACGGGCGGCAGAAGCCCGAGAGGTAGAAGAACGTCCATCTGATTCATGGTTGCCTGCATCCGTACTACCAAATCCAGACCCTCAAGAGGGATGGGTTTTCCGGTGGATACGAACCAGCACCTTGGGTCATGCAGACAACACCAATGTCTCTCAGAAGTTCAGAGAAGGATGGGTTCCGGTGAAGGCCGAAGATCATCCGGAGTTGAACGTAATGTCTGACATTGACTCCCGCTTTGAGGGCAACATCGAGATTGGCGGCTTGCTTCTATGCAAGGCTCCAGCAGACAAGATGCAGGCCCGAGAGGAGCACTTCCAGCATATGGCGGCAAGCCAGATGCAGTCTGTGGACAACAACTTCCTCAAGCAAAACGATCCCCGAATGCCCGTTCTGAATCCAGAGCGGTCCACTCGGACAACCTTTGGTCGAGATTGATCTGTAAAGATAGTCTCGGTTATTACTTTCAAGGAGATAGGATATGGCTACTACAGCTACTCCAATGGGTGCAGAACCCGTAGGTACGCTAAGTGCCTCCGGTTCCTTCACCGGAAAGGTCCGTCATATCAAGATTGCAAACGCTTATGGCACTGCTATCTTTTATGGGGACTTCGTAAAACTGGTTGCCGCTGGCACCGTCGAGAAAGCCGCAGTAACAACTTCGGTTGTTGCAGGCACGGTCGGCATTTTTGTCGGTTGCTCGTACACTGATCCCGGCACTGGTCAACCAACCTTCAATCAGTTTTTCCCTGCTTCAACTGCGGCGGACGATATCATGGCTTATGTCGTTGATGATCCCAAGCTGTTGTTCCAAATGCAGGCTGATGAAGCCGTTGCTCAGACAGGATTGGGCAATAACGTATCAGCAGTTAGCACTGCTGGGTCAACCGCGATTGGTCGAAGCAAGAACGCCGTAGATGGCGGCTCTATTGCTACGACTAATACACTACCACTCCGAATTGTTGATTTCGTAGACGGGCCAAACAGCACCGTAGGTGATGCTTTCACAGATTGCATCGTTACCTACCTGCCGTTGAGCCACGCTTATGAAACCAAGCTCGGCGTTTAAGGAGGCATAAACAATGGCTATTTCACGCGCACAAATGCTGAAAGAGCTTTTACCCGGCCTGAACGCCCTGTTCGGTCTGGAGTATGAGCGTTATGACGATGAGCACACGATGATTTACGAAACTGAATCATCTGAGCGTTCGTTTGAAGAAGAAGTGAAGTTGTCTGGATTCGGTGCGGCACCAGTCAAAGCTGAAGGCTCGGCCATCAGCTATGACTCAGCACAAGAGTCTTTCACTGCTCGCTATAACCACGAAACCATCGCTCTTGGCTTCTCTATCACTGAGGAAGCTATGGAAGATAACCTGTATGACTCTTTGTCTGCTCGTTACACCAAGGCGCTGGCTCGGGCTATGGCTCACACCAAGCAGGTTAAGTCGGCAAACCCGCTTAACGACGGCTTCACGTCTTACAACTCTGGTGACGGCGTAACGCTGTTCAGCACGGCTCACCCGCTGGTAAACGGTGGCACCAATGCCAACCGTCCATCCACTGCGGCTGATCTGAACGAGACCTCTCTGGAAGATGCAGTGATTAACATCGCCGCATTTACCGATGAGCGTGGTCTGCTGATCGCGGCACGTCCTCGTCGTCTGATCGTTCCACCCGCGCTTCAGTTTGTAGCAACTCGCTTGCTTGAGACTGAAGGTCGAGTTGGCACGGCTGACAACGACATCAACGCCCTTCGCAACAACGGCTCGATTCCGGAAGGCTACTCAGTCAATCACTTCCTGACTGACACCAACGCCTTCTTCATCATCACCGATGTACCGAACGGCATGAAGCACTTCAACAGAACAGCGTTGGAAACTTCAATGGACGGCGACTTTGATACCGGCAACGTCCGATACAAGGCTCGCGAGCGATACAGCTTCGGCGTATCCGATCCTCTGGGCATTTACGGTTCGCCCGGAACGTCCTAATAGTACGGGGGCTTCGGCCCCCTTTTTCTTTTCCTGACTAATTGTTCCATGTGGAACATTTAGACTCTAGCCACGACAGGAGACTCACATGGCTAATACTACTTTTCTAGGGCCAGTACGCTCTGAAACCACATTCAAGACCATCAGCAAAGATTCTACTACCGGCACGATCACCGAGGTTACGACCATTGGTGGGGCGCCCGTTAGCCTTGCTGATTCTAACGTCACGCTCACCAACGCAACTCACAGTGGCAGAATCCTTCTAGTTCCCGATGGCGGACAAGACAACACCTACACATTGCCAGCACCCGTTGCAGGCTCTGTCTTTAGGTTTGTTTACGCTGGCGGCGCGGCAGATGCTACTGATGCACTCATCGTTACTCCCGGCAACACTAACTTCTACATAGGCGGCGTCACGTTCTTAGACACCGACAATGAAGTAAGCGCGGTGTTCTCTGACGGAAACTCCAACAGCAGTATTCAACTCAACGTACCTGCTGGATTTGACGTAACGATTGTTGGCTTGAACTCCACCAATTATCAGATATTTGGCACTGTGACTGGCGCAACTGCTCCAGCTTTTGCAGACCAATAATCTAGACGGGGGCTTCGGCCCCCTTTTTTTAGGAGACAAAGATGGCTGACACAGTTACCAGTCAGACAATCGAAGACGGCCCCCGCACTGCAATTTTTGCATTTACCAACGTCAGCGACGGAAGCGGCGAGTCTGCCGTAACGAAGATTGATGTTTCTGCTCTCTCAACGAACCCAGCAAATAGTGCCGCGTGTTCAAGTGTGCAGATTGAGTGCATCTGGTTTTCTACTATTGGTATGGGCGTAGAGATTCTGTTTGACGCATCAACCGACGTTTTAGCTTGGGAGCTTCCTGCTGACTACTCAGACTCAGTAGACTTTTCTGATTTTGTTGGCATCCCAAACAACGCGGGATCAGGCAAAACCGGCGACATTAACTTCACCACGGTAGGGCACAGTTCTGGTGACTCCTACAGCATCGTGATGAAAGTCAAAAAGAACTACGGCTAAGATGCGCGTTTACTACAAGAAGGGCGGGCAGACTAAGTCGAAGGTCAACGAGGCCGGCAACTACACCAAGCCAACGATGCGTAA
>Ga0181377_1000743_pt1 | contig 11597 bp, 12 predicted proteins | sample LowvirmetaG_9_FD_130160 | JGI IMG/M metagenome (GOLD analysis project Ga0181377, IMG submission 130160) | Marine viral communities from the Subarctic Pacific Ocean - Lowphox_13 viral metaG | ecosystem: Environmental > Aquatic > Marine > Oceanic | place: Subarctic Pacific Ocean | collected...
GCGTTATCAAAAGATACGCCTTGTCCTTCAGTCTTAACTTTTGCATCACCAAAACCTACGATAAGAACTTCTTCTTCGAATGCTCGATCAGAAGACTCTGTTTCGTAAATTTCTGCATGCTCATTGTCATAACGAGCATACTCCATGCCAAATAAAGCGTTGAGGCCAGGCTCTAGCTCTTTGGCTAATTGGGCTCTTGAAATAGCCATATATTAACTCCTTAAGCTAGACCAACTTGCTTCTGACCAAACAGATGATTCTGAATAGTAACAAGCACGTTAGTATTGGCTGAACTTACATCTGAATTATCTGGGTCACCAGAAATATCCAGGGCTTTTAATGGCAACGTTGCTGTTGTAGCGCCAGTAGTAACGTCAAGCTCTACATAAGAAAGACCTGAAGCTGTACTACCAGTACCAGTGTTGTCAACAATGTCGAAGTTGCCTAGCAGATCTGCAATTGGGAAAGCTGCATCTGCTTGAATTTCAAAAACATCCATAGGATGGTCGAAAATAAAAGCAATTGCATCAGTCGCTGCATTACCTGGCCAATAGTTACTCCAAGTTGGAGTGCTAGTGGTAGGATCTGTGTAGAAACATCCATTAAATACACCGACAATAATGTCGGAAGTTGCGGACCCGCCATCTGCTCGAGCAATTCGAGTAACAATACCAGCAGTATTTTGGGTAACAATGTCACCCGCATAGATATTGGTAGTGTTAGTCGCATCAGCAGTCGTTATTCTATAACGAGACTGACCAGAAGAATTGTAGTTCCCCTGAATGTTACGAACATAACGGAGTCCAAAAGGGGCGTCATTATTCGCCATTTTAGTTCTCCTTAAACACGATCAAAATAGCTCTATTTTTTAGAGCCGCCAAAAGTAACCTTGCTTCTTCTCTCATTAGAGATAGGCATTGAAGGATGTTCATCTTTCATAAGATCATTGTCAACCGCATTCATTTGGTTTTCAGTTTTACTTTGAAAGTAAGCATTCCTTTCTTCTGCCGTTTCAATTGGGATTTTTGCAAGCATTAATCCACCAACCCCTACAGTCCCAGCATGCGTTCCTTCCTCAATTGTAGGCAAATCATAGCCTGCAACTTCAGATGGATTGACTACTTCGTAGCCTTCTCGCATTTTCATGTGGACATTAGTCCTATCTGCCTCTCCTCGAATGTGAGTTCTCAGCCATCTATACTTCATTCCAGGGGGAGCCTCGGGAGTTTCTAGGATTTGAGGTGGCTTCCATGGTTGACGAGCTTTTAGGGAATCTCTGCCAGAGGATTCTCTTGAAGTTCTATTAGAACCAACAGATCCTTTTCCTTTTGTCTCTTCATTCATGATTGCTGTAACCTCATTTTTTGTTTAGCGTATTCCTTGAATGGCACACCAAGTTTTTTAGCAAGTTGCTGTTCACTCGGTGATAATTCAATCCTACGGTCGTTTTGATTGCGTCCATTTCCTGTTATGCGCGTACCGGAAACCACTCTTTGGACGGGTTTTGTGTTTCCTGCGGATAGTTCATGTTCGAATTTAAGGGGCAGCTCTTCCCTCAGTCTACGATCAATTTCAGAATAGTACTCATCAGATTCTAAGTCAACTCCAGTCTCTGCAAGCTCGGTATGTATAGCAAAAGCTACGTTTGTCATAACCTTATCAGCACCAAACCATTCGTTTTTAGAAGCCCAAGATTGGGCTCTTGTTGAAGGCTCAGCGTATTCGGGTTCTTGTTGAGGAACATAGTCATCTGGTATCTGATATTCTGGCTGATAATTTTGATGAGATTCCGCCCATTTTTGATAATCTTGCTTATACTTCTCAAGTTCTCTTTTATATTGAGATAAAGAAGCTCTATCAGATTCGGTTCTAGCAATAAGTTGTTGCGCTTCTGCCATAGCTTCTGGATCACCAGATTCATAGGCTTTTTGAAGGTTCTTTTTAGCAACATCTGCCTGAACATTAACTCTGCTTTCAAATTCTCTAGAATACGTTTCTTGCATCTGAAGATTTTGAGCGGCTGAATTAACACTAGTTTCTCTATATTGGCCAGAAAGCTTTTTATTTTCATCTTGCAATTGCTTTGCGTATTGAATCGCTTGCAACTCTCGACGTTGATACTCTCTGGCTTGTTTGACCGCTTTATTAATTCGGTCTTGAGCGCTTCTTGTTGTGCGTTCTGCTTCAGACTCTTCAGCTTCTTCAGAATCGTTTTCTTCAAAATCATCTACTACATCATCTGTAATAGGAGAGATTTCTTCGACTTCATCCTCAGACAGCTCTACATAAGTAGATTCATCTTGAGGCTCATCTGATTGGCTATGTCTGTATTTTTTTGGTACTGCTGCTTGTTCTATGTCTTCTTCACTGATATTTAAATCCATATCAATTTCAGACAAAGCTTCACTTAATGTTTGTTCTGACATGTTTCACCTCAAGCTGACTTAATATCATCAGGATCCATAATGGTCCCAATAACTTCATCATCATTAATAATTCGTACTTCGGAGTCATCTTCTAAAGAGAATCTAGCTCCAGCATAGCGACCTATTAACACCCATTGACCTTGTTCGCACCAAGGAATTCCGCCAAACTTGTCGTGATCTTGGTAAGCCAATGGACCCATTTTTAAAACATAAGCAACAACAGTAGCTAAACCTTCCTTGTCTAAGGTCTGTTTAGTTAAAACGATACCTCCATCTGTTACGCCTTTGCCTTTGTAAGGTAAAACAAGAAGCCTCCACCCAGCAGGATTTGGCATTCTTTCAAGCAGTGTCTTATCTAGAAGTTCTGGATTTAACACACGTTCGGTACTACTCACATACGCGTCATCTAGTGACGATTTAGCGAGAGTGTCTAATGATAGCTCACTCATCGGGGTCTCCTTCCATTTGCAACGCTTCTTTCAGTTCATCGCGAAGGGTGCGAAGCATTGATAATTCACCCATCACAAATTTGTAATCCTCCATCGTCTTGATGTTTCCACCAGTTAAATAATCGACATGGCCTTCTTCAAACTTTTTAATCTTTTTAAATATGTATGAAGCTAGTGCGACTGAATCCATTAAAACACTCCGCCCCCTCCAGGTGGTTGTGAAGGACCTCCTGGTCGCGCATCTTCATCAATCGGCTCATCTTCATCAGTTGGCGGGATTGGCGGAGCACCTAATCCAGCATATGGCGCTAGTGGCGACATAGGCATAGGCTGTCCGTACCCTCCAAACTGAGTTTGAGGAATCGGTGATGTTGGCGTTTGGTAAGTCGGATATTGAGATATGTTTGCCCCCGACTGCATTTTCTTAACAAAGTCTTCTCGAACTTCTGGATCATAAGACTGGCCCAAAATATTCCGTGGAACAAACTGCTCACGCATACCTTTCAGCGGATCCATATCTACAAACGTAGGTGGTGGAGGCGTTGGTTCTGGATCAGGTTCTGGACTTGGCTGTTCACTTGTTGGTTTCTTTCCTTTAACCCAGCCTTGAGGAGGAACCCATCCAGCAGCATTTGCTGTCCATTCTTCACCTGTTGTTGGATTATAAAAACTTTCAGGGGAAATTCTTACTGTACCTCCAGACCAATTAAATCCTGCGGGAGCAGTTTTAAGGTCCTGATATCCTTGTGGATTAGCGCCAAGACCAGAAGTAGTATCAATTCCTCCGCCTGGAATCATCACGGGAGGCGTGGGCTCTTCTTCTGGATCTGGAGATGGTGCAGGTGTAGATGTAAGCCACGAACTTTCAAAACTAGGATCTAATGCTTTAATTTGATTAGCCAGTGCTTGAAGTCCTTTCCAATGCTCTGGGCCAGGATCAACAATAAATCGCATTCCATCCATCGTTTCATATTGTTTTTTTAACCGATCAAGCTCGCTCATATTTGGATCAACATCAAAAATGCCGCTCGTTGAGGAACCAGGCATATCAGGAGGTGTAGGTTCTTCTTGTTCTTTCTTCCACTCCTCAAGGCCATTCCATGCGGGATTAATTCTAGGAACAGGCTCTGCGGTAAACTTAAATTCTGGAGGTTGAGCCGCCCACATGGGAGCTACAGTATTTGAAAGTGCAGGATCTTCGTTACCTTTGCGTTCTTCGTTATTACCAACAGACCCTATTGGATCTACAACTCTTGTTGTCCCAGGGCCTTGAACAACAGGTGCTTCTTCTAAAGGAGGTGCTTCTTGTGGCTGTTCTGGCCTAACAAAATTAAGTTTATTGTACTCATCTCCTTTGTAACCTAATTTTGTCATGAACTCTTCAGGAGTATATGTCTTAGTAGCCGCATCTCCTTCAAAACCAAAAGCGCTTATATCTTCAATAAAGGTGTTCGTCGCAGGATCATACGTTGCATTAAGACTAAAATCTTGAGCGCCAGGAGAGTTGTTGTATTTGTCAACAAGTTGATCAGGAGTAAAGTCTACTGTTTTAACTTCTCGATTTGCATCTGCAACGCGTTTCGCTTCAGCCGCTGCTTTGGCCTCGTTTGCTTCTCTTAACTCTCTTGCAGCTTGAGCCGCAGCCCTTCTATCTTGAGCAGCACGCGCAGCTTTAGCGTCAGCTATACGCTTATCTTCAGCGGCTTTTGCTTCTGCTGCAGCTTTTCTTTCTTTTGCAATCCTTGCAGCTTCCTTTGCCGCAGCAGCTTCTTTAATTTTTTTTGCTTTATCTTTTGCTTCTTGTCGAGTGTTAGCCTCTCGTTCTTCTTTTATTGCTACATTTGATGTAGATCTTCGACTTTCAGTCTCGTCTCTAGTAGGTCTTATCCTTCTACTCGTTGTTTTTATTGTTCCTCGTCGAGGAGTTTTAACAGGTGTAGATCTTCTTGAAGCTACCTTAGTCGTACCTCTAGGAGATACACCAATTTCTCGCTCTATAGAAGACGGTCTTCCTCTTCCTCTGCGTGGTGCCATTAGTAAAAACTCCTCATGATTCCGCCGCCAAAGCCGCCCATTTGTTGAAAACCACCACCCATTTGTTGGGCCATTTGTTGAGGCTGCTGTCTTTGATTCATTTGACCACCAAACGGACTTGGTCCAGCATTTTGATATTGTGGCTGTCTTTGTGGTTGATTGTACATTCCGCCCATACCGCCACCGTAGCCACTTCCATAGCCTGGAATATAATAACGGGAACCGCGCACTGACTCTGGTCCCATGGTCGTAGCGCCGCCAAATCCACCCCCATATTGAGGCTGTTGGCCGTAACCACCTTGCATGCCACCACCAAACATCGGAGGTTGTGGCGGATATCCCCCGCCGTACATTTGAGGTTGTTGTGCATACATATTGCCGTAACCACCGCCCGGTCCTCTTCCGCCGAATCCACCGCCATAACCACCGCCATAACCAGGCTGTGGCATTGGTTGGGGATAAGGCATTCTTGGCTGAGGATAAGGCATTCTTGGCTGAGGATACGGTGGTTGTCGATATCCGCCACCCATACCGTAGTTTTGAGGCATCATTGGCTGAGAGAAAGGTCCACTGAACTGCATACCTGGAAAGCGATTACCGTAACCTTGATTAGGCTGAGGCATTCTTTGTCGAGGCATTTTTGCTTCAAATGTGGTTTTATAACTGCTTAAAGGATCTTGCAGCCTAGGTGAAAAACCGACTTGCTCTCTTTGTATAGTCGTTTGTGGAATTTCTTGTTGTGTTCGCCTAATTAAGTCATCAGACATTAATCTCATTGGATCTTGACCAGCCTCCACTCGGCTTGGCATCGGAGGTTGTGGCGGACCCACCCCCAGACTTTCAGGGCCTTGAGTCATTACTCTAGGCCGAGGCGGTGGTGCACGGTGAATCGTTGTTTGTGCCATACCACCTTGCATTTGCCCAGTTTGTTGACCTACGCGACCAATAAGATCTTGAAGGTTGCCAAATCCTCCCACATATCCGCCACCTAGCGGCTCTTGATTGCGATCGTTGTCCATTACAAAGGGAGGGCTAAGATCTTCTCCATTACGCGGATTAGGATTGTTCATCGGACGGTCGCGCCTAAACAATCTCATCATATCGTCGATTTGATTAGATCCCATTCTCATTGGGTCTTGACCAGGTCCTGTGAAAGGCATTTGGCTCATTAGAAGATACCTTCGAACTTAGTCCCTCGCTGTGCATCACCGCCACCTCGAGACTTACCTTTTCCCATTCCAGGCTTAGGCGTTGCAGATGCCTCAACAGATTCAATAGACGCGTACTTAACACGGCCTTGATCCTTAACAGTGAATCCGCCTTTGTCTACTTTAGGCTCTTTAAAGCTTGTGGTTCTTTTAATCATGATTAGTTTCCAAATATGTTTTTGGTCATTTTCTCAGCTACGTTAGCCATTTGTATAGCTTCTTGAAGTTTAAGTCTATCCTGTGCAGTTTTATTTTTCATGTCTGCAATATCGGCTTGAAGATCCATGCGCTCTTGATCCATCTCATAATCTTTATCAATGCGATCTTCATCCATATCCATACGCTGTTGAGCTTCTTTAGCCTTACGCTCAACATCTTGAGCCTTGATATCAAGCTCTTCTCTTCGAAGCGCAACTAAAGGATCATCATCTTCAGTCTCAAATTCAGGAGCAAGTTGTTCCATAATCTGCGCTGTTACTTGAGCAACCCTCGTTTCAATCATAGCCTGCATTTGTTGCTGCATCGGATTCGGTGGAGGTGGGGGTCCCATAGGCGCTCCACCCTGCGGAGGAGCCATCGGAGGAGACGCTCCTGGAGGTCCACCTGGAGGTGCGCCCATGGGTCCGCCCGAAGGAGGTGGTGGTCCCATACCTGGAGGTCCTCCCATTGGTCCGCCTGGAGGTGGTCCCATCGCTTGCATCTGTTGTTGCATTTGCTGAATTTCAGGTTCTTGCATAACTTGTGCTCTAGCCATCATATCAACATGGGCATAAATATGACCTTGAATCATAGCTTGTAGCTGAGGATTAGACTTAACAGGCCCAGACTTGTAAGCCGTAATATGCGTCTGGATATGAGCCTGATGATCTTGATCAGGAAATGGTGTAGCTGGCTGCATCATCATAAAGTTCGCATTCTCAACACCAGAAGCCATCGGTTGTGGTTGAGGCGGAGGTGGTGGAGGTGGCAGTATCTGATCAACTTGCTGAACACCCATTGCTTCGTACATGCGCTTGTAAGCATTGTACATACCCATCGGACCATGGATTTCAGGGTTAGCCTGAACCATTCTCAACATCTCTTGAGACAACATCACGCGCTGGCTCATAGAGAATATGTTGGGATCGCTGACAGGAAGAATGTCTATTCTGTCATCAAAGTCTTGCTGGATTACGCCTGGATTGCCATTCGCAACCATATACGGATAAGCAGGTGGTAAGTAATCTTTAAATATTTTTGCGAGAAGCGAAAACTCAATACGCTGTGCATAATGCAAACGCTTATGAATCGCGCTCATTACGCGACTACCGCGCTCCAATAATGCAACAGTGGTGCCGACAGGTGCCTCTTGATTGCCGTCACCAACCTGCATATCACCAATAGAGGCGAATCGCTTACCGGCATCAACCAACATACCAAGCAAGTTTAGGAGGGTGCCGCTAGGTTCTTTAAACGGCAAAGGCATTAACGCATCGCGCAATGAGCCTCCTGGCGCATCCATGTCCCTAAACTCACCTGGCTGTAACGGCACATCGCTATCGCGAATACGAATACCACGCGCCTTAAATCCAGCAGGTAGATTGGCCAAAGTACCGGCATCAATCAACTGTCGAAGCAATGAGGTCGCCCCACGGGACAACCCACCGATCATATGCGTTAGGCCGAAACCATAAAAGCCGACCCCAGGAAGAAACTTATAATGAACAAAATAATCAATCCTAGTACGCATAGGATCGTTTTGATTGTAGTTTCTGCGAATGGATAGAATTTGAGACTGGCTTTGAGAGATGGTAACAATGTACGGAAGCTTGATACCCGTTTCTTCACCTTCTGCATTAACGTCTTCATACCCTGGAATGTCGAGTTCAACGTGCATTTCAAGGATTTCACATTCGTCTGAATTAGAGCTACCAGACGGCTTAACACCTTGTAGTTCATCTAACTCCTCCTCAATACCATTGCCTGCTGATGGGTCCGAAGAACGATCAGACATTTTAGTTTTTCGGTAAAAACCAGACTGCTGAAGCTTCTTCACATCGTTAATAGACATGTCAACAATGTGCGTAATCCGACCAGCACTCGAAAGACTCGAAGCGCCATAAGGCACAACAAGCTTTTCAGATGGGATAAACCTAGAGACCGGACGATTTAAAGTTTGGTCAAAGTGAACCTTGCGAAATGCACTGCCCGATAACGGGAGATAAAACAGCATTTGGTCAGTTTCAGGATCATACTCTTGCATTACATGAGTGATCTGATAGTTCATGTACTCTTGTACACGCGCTGCCTGGAGGTCCGTTTGCGGAGTACCCAGTCCAACGACTTGAGTCTTAACGGGACCCCCAGGCGGCAACATCTCTTTATAAGCTTGTGCTTGAAACTGCGTAACACTTTCAGCTAGAAGCGGATGCACAATCCCCGAAGCACCCTCAAAAGGCTCGCTTCGGTCTTCAAACTTCATGCCTAAAAACTCAAGACCTTCTCTATAAGTTTCTTCCCACTCTTTTCTTGAAGAAAGATCATCTTTGAAATCTGCAACACAATCACTGTACAGCTTACCGAGATCTGACTTATCTAAAACTTCCGCAAGGTTTTCGTAAAAATCCTCTGGCGCACCCATGGCTTGAGGCATCATAGGAGGTGGAGCACCAAACAACATGGTGCCGTCTTCAAGGGTTTCTACCTCATCATCTTCAAACCCAGAACCAAGAAGCTCATCAAAAGACTCGTCCTCAACATTGACTTCAACTTCTTTTGAGTTGTCTTCAATCTCTAGTTCTTGGATATCAACGTCATCAACGCCACGCTCAATAGCCATGTGTTAGCCCCACTTCCTTTCCCACTTCGTCATCGAAGTCGATTTCTTTTTAGCCTTGACCTTTGCTTTCGGCTTACGAACAGCGCCACCCTTCTTCATCTTAATCATCATCGGGTTGTCTTTGTCAGGAAAAAGCTCTTCCATATCTTCCTTTTTCTTACCCTTCTTCTTAATCATGATCATGACAGATCCGCGCTTTTCCGGCATCTCTTCATCTAAATACTCAGAAAGCTCGTCTTCGTTTTCTAACAAATCATCAATTAAAGATTGATCGTCAGAATCTTCAAGAAGGCGCATAACCTTTTTGTACATGTCCGTGTTGCTGGGCTTCATAAGGTTATTCCTTGTCAGAATACAGATTGTCAAAGATCTGATTAACGTCAAGCGTGTAGTCTAAATCAGACTTACTGTAATGAATATGCTGCGAAGGTTTAAAGTCTGGCGCACCTTCGCCTGTTTGAAACCATGCAGGATGCGTGACTCTTACCCTGTTATTGGGTAACGCTACAATATTTCCGGTCCATTCTCCAGCATCAAGCAACTCAAGTACATGCGATTGCTTATGCTGCGCCGGATCATCAGCGATCTCATTCTCCGCGTAGTCTACCGTAAAAAGATATTTCGCAGGATAAAATTCACCATCGATCTTAGCAAGCCAAGGGCAAGGTGTGCAGCGGTCAAGCACATAAACAGAGTGATTATGAGAACTGCAATCCCAAGGTTGAGCAGCCCAGACAGGCATCGGTTCAGGCCATTCTTCAAACGGCGTATCACCAACCAGCGCAGTGATGGGCATTCTTGCCCACATGGCACCACCGTGTACGTTAGGCTCGTCTTCATCAGCTTCGCATCCAGTAAAGATAACTTGAAATGAAAGACATCGAGTCGGCATGGTAGTCACAGCGATAACCATAGCGTGTAAAAACTCGCCATGGTATCGCTCATGATTAACCGTGTATTCCCTTCTTACCCACGCCTTAAAGTGTGGGATATTGCTTTGGAGATAGGCCATGCTTAACGCATAGCCTTGCCAAACCCTCGCTTAGCCGCACCAACTCCGCGAGCAGTTTTCTTTCTGCCCACAGATCCACCCTTCTTGTATCCAGGTGGGACCTTACCGCCCATCTTGCCACCCTTCGAAGCCATCTTAGACTTCATGGACATACCACCCATCTTCATGCCAGGAGGTCTGGGCGCATTCTTCTTTAAATTTTGGCGCTGTTTACGAGCAGCAAGATTGCCGTACTTTTTAGTTAAGTCATCAATCACACTTGTTGATTGCTTCTTCCCAGTGCTTTGAACAGATCTAAGCAAATTCTTTTGAGCATCACTCAACTCTGAGATTGATCTGCCAGTTCCTGCACCAGATCGGGCTCTTGAAGGTCCAGCTTCTTTGCCGCCCATACGGGTATTTCTTGACGCTCTTGCCGCAGCTGCAAGTCTACCAGCTGCAAGTTTTTCTTCTCGAGGAGCAGATCTACTTACAGTTCTTTTTTTACCAGTTGCTCCACCACGGCTGTATCCTTTTGCTTTCATCATTACTCCACCTTTATTCTTTTTAACGGGCTTTTTCTTTGTACGAACAAAGTCAATAAGACCTCGCTCACCACCAAACTTCTCATCGTCACCAAGCAATGCTCGGGCGAGAACACCACCAAATGGCCGAAACTTTGCATTTTTGCCAAAAATAATACCAGGCTTGCCATTTTTCGTTACAACCTTTTTTCCAGTTGCTTTCTCCACATCTTTCTTTGTAACAGATTTTTGCTTTTCTATCTTTTTAATCTGACGATCCATCTCATCCATCTCATCAGCAGAAATCTCGTCTGAAGCCTTCTTATCAGAAGCTTTTGCTGACGGCTTGTACTCATCGCCAATCTTGTAAGTCGGTTTCTTGGGCTTGTCTTTCTTAGGCTTAAAAAGAGAAGAGTCGGCCATAGCGGCAGCTCTTGAAGAATTAGAGGTGTTGTCGAAATTATCACCCATCTTGTACTTGGGTTTGTTCAGAGAAAGATTTTTTTCTTTTCGTTTTTTAATTCTTTCTGTCGCTCTTGGATCTGCCGCCATGATCGTGTCCTTATCTCGAGATTAATAATATGCGCGTTTGTCTCGGTAAACTTCCTCTTCAATCTCGTCAGACTCAAGGTTAATAAAGTTACCTTGTCTGAATCTTAGTATAGCTTGGGTCATAGAGTCTACATAATCATCGTTCTCTCCAAACGGAAATGCAGCACACTCCTCAATCACCTCATCCGCAAACACAAAGTCAGGCGCCCATACCATCCCAGACTCAAATACAGGGCTCACCGCATGTACCCGAGTCATCTTGTCATTACCCCGACTAGGCCGGTAATTAACAACAGGTATGCCCATCGCCCTTAACTCATGCGTCAACGGCGTACCACTCGCTTGGGCCTCAACAAGTACCATATCAGGCTCATACTCCTTGTACTGATCCATCGCCTCCGCTTTCAACTCAGGAAAGTCCCAACGACCACGGGTCGCATCAAGAAGAATCAATGCATCACTCCCACCCTCTTGCGGCGTAAAAACACCCCAAGTCGTAATCGCACTAAAGTCAGCGGTCTGACTCTTGCTAAACGCAGTATCGTAACTCTGAATCACATAGTGACAACGAGGCGGCTCATCCTTCTCCCAGATA
>Ga0181377_1000744_pt1 | contig 11597 bp, 21 predicted proteins | sample LowvirmetaG_9_FD_130160 | JGI IMG/M metagenome (GOLD analysis project Ga0181377, IMG submission 130160) | Marine viral communities from the Subarctic Pacific Ocean - Lowphox_13 viral metaG | ecosystem: Environmental > Aquatic > Marine > Oceanic | place: Subarctic Pacific Ocean | collected...
ATATCGATGGTGCACCTAGTGGTAGCGATACGCCTGGTCGGCTCACATTTAGCACAACGCCTGACCAAACAGATAGCCCGGTTGAGCGCCTACGAATCGACAGCTCGGGAAAAATTGGATTTAACACTATCAATCCGCCAAGAGATTACTGTTTCCACAGCGGACAGGCTGATACAAATATTCAAATCACAAACAATACAACAGGTGTTGATGATAGTGCTGGTGCTTTAATTCAGCAGGATGGTAATGATTTTTACGTCTGGAATAAAGAAAATAGTTTCATGTCGTTTGGGACTAATGCTCTTGAGCAGATGAGAATTGACAGCTCGGGCAATGTTGGGATTGGACTATCAGCAAGTCTTGCTGGTTTATGCGTAAATTCAACTATCCGTTCTCAGAATAGTTCTAGCAACATTAGTTATATTGGTTTCACTACTTATCAAGCAAGTGCCACTGTTGGCACTATGTTTTCTTACATAGGCGGTGATGCAAGAAGCACTGGCTTTTTAAATTTTAATACTAATGATACCGAGCGGATGAGGATTACGGCTGGCGGTGCATCTAAATTTATGGCGAATGCAGGTGTTGACACTATTTACGGCAGCACATCTTCTGCCGCTGGTACCTCTGTAGCAATTTTTAGAGGCTCACATTCTGGAACTGCAGGTATTCCAGGAACTGGAACTGATTGTTTTTTCATTTTTTCAAACGGCGACGTTGCAAACACTAATAACTCTTACGGCGCAATATCTGATGTCAAACTGAAAGAAAACATCGTTGATGCCTCTTCTCAGTGGGATGACTTAAAAGCAATTCAGGTTCGTAACTACAACTTTATTGAAGGACAAACACATACTCAAATTGGTGTTGTCGCTCAAGAAGTTGAAACTGTATCGCCTGGCCTAGTCAGCGAATTGCCTGACCGTGACGAAGATAATAACGACCTTGGGACCGTTACCAAATCGGTGAACTATTCCGTGCTTTATATGAAGGCTGTAAAAGCACTTCAAGAAGCAATGGAACGTATTGAACAGCTTGAAACCAAAGTCGCAGCTCTTGAAGCTGGTTAACGGCAACCCGCCCCGTGGCAACGCGGGGCTTTGCATTTACACTAATCCTGCATTCGTTTAACTATGGCAAACACCTACGTTTGGAAAGTCGGTCAATGTGACAGACTCCTTGAAACCGGAATGATCAACACGCTCCATTACACAGTGAATGCCACTGACGAAGATGGAACATATAGCGTTGGCGCGTATGGCTCTGTTGGCCTTGAAGCCGGAGAGGCTGACAAATTTATTGCTTATGACGACGTGACAGAAGCGCAAGCTGTTTCATGGGCGCAATCCGCTATTGGTGGAGCGGACAAGGTTGCTGAAATTCATGCAGCATTAGATGCACAGCTTGCCGAAAAGAAAACGCCAACTACAGGTGCAGGTACGCCTTGGAGCGCATGATGCAACGACCTGATCCAATGATCCCTTGTAAGCCTGGCGCGGAGGATGTGCAAAGCATGTCTAACCGCACGCTATGGCTAGACGAGTTGTATTTCTTAGATGGCCGTGATCAAGCAGATCACCCACAGCGTGGTTTGTTTACTGGGCTAGCTGAGAAATATCAAAACTTGTCTTCCACTGACGGTTATTGACGGTCTGCCAACACAGTGACACACTCTCACAACTGTCACAGTGACAGTTCAAGTAACCTGTCAACGGAAAACGTTAAACCCCTTCCTAATGATCAAGTCTTTGATTGTGAGTGGTGCCGTCGCTACGGCAGCTGCGCTGGCATCTCCTGTTGTCGCAGGCGAAGTGTATGTAAATCCTGAGTACAACGCAGGTTTTTCAGGCGCTGAGTTCGTGGGCAGTTCACTAGAGGCTCACGTGGGATTCCAAGAAGGCCCCTTCTACATCCAAGCTGGACCCGCTCTTTCTAATGACGGCTCTGACTCTGAATGGGGTTTCTCCGGCAAAACTGGAGTTTCTGCTGCAGTGAGCGACAGCTTGAATCTCTACACCGAGGTTGGCTACGCAAAGTTTGAAGACGTTGATGCTTCTTATGGCCTGAAGCTTGGTGGCAAATACGCTTTTTGAGCTATAACTAAAGCATCCTCACACGGATAGTAGAAGGCTCCTGAAAAGGGGCCTTTTGCGTATCTGCCTTTGCTATGCAAAAAGTTTTCAACGTTCTATCAGTTGCAGCATTTGTCATGTCAGCAGGAATGCTTGGCAGCTCTGTGATGCTGTACTCACGCCTTCCGGGCATGATCACTCGTTATGCGGACAGCATTACTGGTGATGTTGCTGGAAAGGTTACTGAGATGATCCCTGATGAGATTGAAAGCGCAATGCCAGAACTTCCGACTGAAACTGGCTTGCCAATTAAGTTTCCTTAAAGTCAAGTCACCATTTTTGTATTGGCAGTTGGGTCGTTATCAGTCTCTGGAGCGATAGCTTCTGGTTTTGGCTCAAATGATAAAAGCCATTCGCGTAACGCATCTCCTGTTGGTGTTTTTGGCGGCCATTTGACAAATTTCAGCAGTGCTTTGCGATCAGTGAATAGTCTTGAGGTCTTGCCTGACCAGCATGTGTAAACGTAAGGCGGCCCCTCGTGTTGCTTGACACGTTGAATCCACAGTTGACCAGCTGTAAAGCGTTCTGATTTCATGCCGGAAATTCCTGAGATTGGTATTGGAGCGGTAAACGTGCCAGTTATTCCGGCTTGGCGGAGTATGCCGCCTCAGAGTATTCCAACTGAACCACCAGTCACTTTGCAAATTGGCTTTCCAGTTATACAAGTGCCTGGATGCGTTGAATCTAGAAATACACAGCCAGGCAACCAAAAGGCTTATACAAATGATCCCAAGGGAAATTTTGTAGTTTGCGATGGAACGATGCCATCGTTTAGGCCATTAGATTTTTCACCAGCGTTGCAACCGCCTGAAGGTGTAAAACCGCCAAGGTTAGACCCTGGAGAGGATAAGCCGAAAGAGACAGCCAAGACTCAATCGGCCATAAACCCCCTGCCAGCTGCTGAATCTGGCATTCCTATATTACCGGAAAATCTGCCTTGTCCACCACCAGATGCAATACCTATAGGAGCAAAAAATAAATTACAAACCGCTGTAATCATTGGCTACGAGATTGTTGACGGCAAGTGTGAGCCACAGCTTGAGTTATTGCCTGTCGCAAAGATTGTCGGCAACTACTTGCCTGGAGCGCCTGTTGTCATGACGACTGCAACGATTGCAGCAGTAGCAACCACCAGTGCCATTGTGGCAAAACCTTTAGGCGACTTTTTGCTTAAAGCTGTCAAACCAATTGTAAAAAAGACGATTAAAAAGATCAAAGAAAAACTAGGCAAAAAGGTAATTATCGAGTCTGCTTTTGAGCGTCGGAAGGGGCAACGCGCTTTGAAGAAGTAGGAATTGAATGTGTGTGGGGCGGTAAGACTCCGGGTGGATTAACTAGGACAACATCAGCGCAGATTGAAGCGTAAGGCGAGTCAGGGTGAAACATGACCCCTTCTTTCATAAGGTTGGCGCAGTTCTTAAGCCTTGCGATTTCATAGTTCAGACGTTTATCAGCCAACGTTGCATCGAGTAATGCGACTTGCTTTTCTGCTGCTGCTCTACATGTTCTGACATGTGAGCGGTCTAGAGGTACTGAGATTGTTGCTGTAATGCCGCCATTAATGGAGAAATTTGTCTTTTGGCCTGTTCTAACCGGTTTATAAAAAAGGATAGCGCCCGGATTATCAGGCCTGCCATCTGGGATGGCATTACCTTCCGAATCAAACGCGCCAATAATATCGAGAGTGTCATAAACCGGATCTGCATAATGACCTTCGTAAGGATCAGCCCAGCCAGTTGTTGTGCTTACAAATGGATTAATATTTAGTGTGGCGCCTTGACAACTAATACCACCGCCGTAAGTGTTCGTAAACTGCCTGGAAGGCACCACCTGCACGGCTTGATTAGTCACTGAACCGCTACTGTTTGCCACTGGTGCTGCTGTACTACTTACTTGCGCTTGTACTGGAGCGGAAAACAGCAAAAGCGTTGCTATGACTCGTTTCATTGCGTAAACGTACTTGTAGTTTCCGTGAGAGATTCAATGTCTGTTTCACGGTTGATCAACGTATGATTTACAAGCCCTGGCCCTTGGAGCGTTTCAACAAACTGAAAAGATGCACCTTGATTTACGATGCGCCATTCTGGTTTTGATGTTGGATCTAGTCCGCGCCAAACACTAGAAATACCATTCACTACGTTAGTTGTTGTACTGATGCTCATTGGAGCAATTGTGGCATCAGGCTCAATATTTGTGCCGCTAACGCTTAACTCATAGCCGGTACGATATTCGTAAGAGTTAATGACTTCAGTGACTTTTGTTTTAGTTGTGGTGGTAGAGGATAGAACGCCTTGCTGAAAATTTGGGACAACAGGCACTGCCTTTGTTGGAGCGGCAAAAAGAATCAGCGAGAAGACAAGCCAATACCACAGCATCACTTGATCGTAAGTTCTTGAATGACTTGACCGATTGCAGTTGTACCAGAATTTCCAGCCGTAATCGTTAAAGCACCATCAGTTGCGATTGTTCCAGCCAGAGTGCCAGCAACACCGCCTGAAGTTGTAGTTGTACTACCGAAGATAGGCAGTGCCGGCACTACTCCTGATGTGACTGTTGTTGAAAGGACTGTCGGGACATCGTCTCCTTCTGTATAGCTTTCGCTGTAACTAAAAGCATCACCAGCAGTGGTAATGCTGTACTCACCTGGAGTATAACCAAGAGCAGTCCCTGAAGTAAGAGTACCGAGCACTGGCTCAGTACTAAGAGTGACGTTAGAGCCAGATACCGCAAATGAAGACGGTATTCTCGTGGCGACAGATCCCGCTCCATCAACTGACAATGAAACTGATGACTGAATGCGATGAGTAATGTCTGCCTGCACTGGAGTGGCAAACAGTGAGATGCCCAATACCAGAGCTAGGCGTTTCATTTTGGTTTTGCCGTAGAGGTCTGTTCTTTAATTGTAGGCTCATCTTTCTTCTTCCTATTGTTCCCAACCGCCAAACCAAAGGAAGCGGCTGTGCCACTCAAGATACTGGCTGGATAAGTTGGATCTAGGGACTGCTTGAAGACGCCAAGGTAGTTGGCGGTGAGAATTGCCATTGCCCAGCCAAGCAATACAACCTTAATAACGTCGCCTAGACGGGAGTTGGATTCTTCCTGTTCTGGCTTTTCTGGTGAATCTGCCATGATGGGGTAACGCTAGAGGTCGAATGGTGGTTGAAATTTGGGCAGCTGTAGCTGGAGCAAGCGTTGGTGTTGCTTCTGCTGGTCTAACGGGAATCAACCGCCAAAGCCAGCAAGGGAGGGATTCCTTGGTACGTCTAACGACTGCTGTCGATAATTTAGCGGGCAGGATGGACATCCTTCACGCAGACATCAGGACAAGAGACCAAGAGATTTTTGCTCGTCTTTCAATGCTAGAACAATCAGTCGCGCGGCTTGAAGGCCATAGCAATCGCAACTAACGTTGTGAGCACACGAAAGTTGTTTGGAGCAGCGATGGGTCTTAGTTTGCTGCCATTCTTTCATTGGTTCCGTGGTACGCCCCATCAGTTGGCTGCAATCAAGGAACTTGAGGAGCGAATGCCTCAAGACCTTTTGGCGGAAGAAGATAACGCATGGTTTGATGCGTGGAAAGCAAGCGGCATTGACCAAGAGGTCTACATGCGATATTTCACTCAACTCGACAATGAATCAGGGACTGGTTATCGCGAGTGTTTCTCGTCAGCGGCTGCGATGGTGGCAGCGTTCTATGGCAAAGTTAAATCAGACAACGAATACAATAAAATACGTGCTCAATACGGTGACACGACGTCTGTCGAAGTTCAACTACAAACGTTAGAAAGTCTTGGGCTAAATGCAAGATTTATCAAAAATGCAGACCGCGATATTATTGAAATAGAAATTGAGATGGGGCGTCCAGTTATAGTTGGCTGGCTAGATAAAGGACCGATCCAGTCACCAACATGCAATTCAATTAGTTGTGGTCATTACAGCGTAATTTCTGGTTACAGGGGGAAGAATAGTTCAGACCCTGAGTGGATTATGCAAGATCCGCGTGGTTTGCCTGACATGCAAAATGGTGGCCATTCTAATCCGCATTTAGGTCGTAACGTACAAGTTCGCCAGTCTGAGTTTGACGCTAGATGGCAGCCAGAAGGCAGCAATACTGGCTGGGCTATTTTAGTTGATAATCTATGAGCTGGTACGTTGTCTGGAGCTATTTAAGTGCGTTCTGGACAACAGTCGTTATTAGCTGCATGAACCCGTACAACTTTAAATACTGTGTACGGGTTGATCAGTGGCTAGCACCTGTTGTTGGTGACATCATGCGTGCAAGGGAGCCATACGCTTCTGAACGCCGTTACTTGGAGTTATTGGAGCGTTTCAATGCATTGGATGATCATCGACCCGAGCCTAGAACAAAAGCTCAATCTTGAATGCACCTGCCGACGAGTTAACGAAGAAACAGACGTTGACCATCTGCAGTCGCTTTGCATAGCTTTAGTCAAGCAAAATTGGCATCAAGCAATTCTGTTGAAGCAAGCTGTCGAACATATTACTCATCTCGATTCTTTGGATTTAGATAAAGCGGCATAACATTCAGTTACGTATTCGAAAAATTTATAAGCATCCCATTCCTGTGACATCTCAAAAGTTCGAGTCATTCCGGCATACTCGACTTTCCAAACCCAGGAGTCGTCTTTTGGAACACAAAGCAATTTCGGCACGCACATTAGAAAAAAAGCGCGGCTCCCTTCAAAAACCGCGCCTAATTAGTTTAGTTATAGATCAGAAAGGGGCGTCGTCAACTTTAGGCTTAACATCAGACATAGCCATAAGCAAATAGTCGTTGCCGTTTTGACTTGTACGAGGCATAAGGTTTGCGCGCAGTTGCACGCAGTCTTCGCCTTTTTGATTTTGGCAACGTTCAGCGTTTTTTGCCCAAGTAAATAAACTTGCAAGTTCAGTCAACGGAATTTCTATCTTGGACCAGTAGTGTCCTTCCTTGTCTTTGTTTTTGTTAAAGTTGCCCCAGAAGGTAAAAGCGTCTTTTGGTTGGTCAGTCATTTTCCTTTAAAAAAGCGAGAGATGATGATGCGAATTGCCTCAGAGGCGTTGTACTCGCGACTCTTCATGAAGTGCCGCAAATGTTCGGCTACATCAGGAGGTAGCCGAACTTGAAATTGATTTTCATTGCCAATTGGGTTTTTTTCGGTCATGCAACAGGGATGTTTGCCTTGATCCAGTCTTGATGTTTAATAGCCTGAATTGCTGTAAAGACTTTAGGCCCTGTAATGTTGAATTGTTTTCGTAATTCTTCAATAAATTTTGATTTTTTAGCGGGGGGAAGGCTCCCAATCATCAGTTTAATAGTTTCCCTGTCGTCTTCGGAAATAGGTCGTTCTTCTGGCGGTAGGGCTTGAACTGAAGTTGCAGTTGCAGGGTCGGCTTTCGGCTTCGTTTCCCGATGCGGGTTTTCAATGTCTTCTCGAGCCCACAACTGCCAGGCAAGACTAAACGTTGCAGCCGCTGCAGTACAAAGGCAGCGCCGGTGCGTATCGGTAAAATCACGAGCAGAGACTTTTGCAAAAGCAATCGGAGAGTTGCGGTTATCCATAACCGACTGCGGGAAGTCAGGTGTGCGTTCACCGTTTGGTCCGGTAAAGAAGCCGACGACATAGGCAGTGCCGTTTGGAGCTTCCCACACGTGGGAACCTGTAGGCGAGGGTTGAACGTTAAACTGCCAACCGGAAGCATGTACGTGCAGCAAGTGCGCGACACGGCACCAATTGACATAGTCAGCCTTGTAGTTGCCGTTGCCTTTTTGACTGACGTCATCGGTCGTAATAACGTCTGAAAGATTAGGTATTAAGAGCGGTGACAGTGATTGTGGTTGCGATGGGTTCGTTGTGTCGGGCATAGCGTTTTAAAGAGTGAATTAAAACAATTAGTGAATCGTCACGTAAAACGGCTTGAGTAACTGATAAAGCGTCTCCAATTGCGCGAACTAGCTTGTCATTGTCAGGGGGAACAATGTGATGATAAGGCGCGGAAGGTACAGTCTGATGAGTTTTACCTTTTGCTGTGCTGAAATGATATTTTGGCCGAGCAAATACAAACTCACAGCGTAGAGATACGGGCGACTCCTTGTCCCACCATTCAGGAACGTATTTTAAAGCTTGTGTCGCTACGTCATGCCGCCATGAATATAATTGTTTTTGATTGCATGCAATAGCATACTTGCCTCTGCGAACTGACATAGACCCCTGCGGCGCAGGAACCCCGAGCACTTTGAATGTAAAGCTGTTAGGCAATTTCGGCATGATATTGTTTAAGTGCTCTTGAAAGAAGCATGTTGACAATTGTCCCGAGCTTAGGTTGTTCTTCTTGAGTGTGCAAAAGAATGCCGTCAATTTTTCTTTCGACTGTTACTGAAGAGTTTTCTTGTATCGCAAGAAGCTGTTCGTGCAACTCTTTCGTCAAATAAACAGAAACGTTGCGGTGTTTTGCATCAACAGTATCTTGCGAGCTTTTTTCAGTGTTTTGTTTGATGTTTAATTTGTCAGCAATTTCCCCTCGCCACCATTTCATTACAATTTCTTTGTTGTAAAAAACGCGCCGGTGTCCTGTTGTTTGTTGTACCCAGTGAACACCACGTTTTAGCGTGCCGTTATGCTTGTAAGCAGCTAAACCTCCGTCCGAAACGCCTAGGTGTTTAGCCATGTTTGGAGTGCACAGCCAAACTCGTCCTTGCTCGTCTTGAAACTTGTTCATTGCTTTAGATAGTTGCATGCTGATTGAACGCCTGCGTTGCAGTCGCGTAGGGTTAAGTCGTCGAGAGTAGTTGTAAGGCAAAAGTAAAAACCGGCCGAAAGAACGCTAATTAAAGCAACCCAAACGACGGCTTCGTTTGTTGAACTAAGATTCACTTGTTACCTCTTTGCTACTTATTTTTTGCATTTCTTGAAAACGTTTTTTTGCTTTTGCTTTTGCAGACATAAGTGAATGACAGGTTTGATGCGCTTGTTCGCGAAGTCGCTTAAGTTTTGTATCGCAAACCCCGACCTCGCGACATTTTTCGACAACGGCTTCTAGTACAGTATCTGAAGACATGTCAAAGTTAGATCCCCAAGAATCGACGGGTTCGCCTGTTACTTTTTCGACAATATGTTCGGTGTCTTCAACTTCTTCAAAAGAAAACAATTGTTTGACAACAATATCGTAGGCCAGCATCAACAAACTTACTTTGCGGCATTCGAAAGTAAGCTCACGTTGTTGATTCCTAAGAATTGTGTGTTGTTCAGAATGATGCTCAGTAAGTTCTTTGACTAAAGGGTCTTGCGAAATAAATTCTTCGAGGTTTAATTTCATGAAAAAGCGGAGGGTGTAGAAGGGCTTGCCGTCCGTATACGCATTAAAGGGGGGTGAGCCCTGTTTGTCCACCCTCTGCCGGTATAAAACGCCGCTATGCTTTATATGTACTGTTTTTAAGCGGTGCACAGGTCTCTTGCAGCGGATCAGGAGTGAGGAGCGTCAGGCGCGTGAGCCGGTTCTAGTCCGCAATTCTTAAAAGTCTGGCTGTATGCATTCGAAGCGCCCCCAGGCGTCTTCCCAGGCGGCAGCGCAGGCGTCTGGCGTTTGACGAATAACCCGGCAGCGTTCTGGACCCGCAACAACCGTTACGCATTCCGAAATCCACAACCGCGGATAATGTTGTTGCATCATCGAGAGGTAAGCGCCGAGCTGCGCGGTTGCTGGCTTACGGCTCCCGACGGCTGCGCGACTGCTTACTGTTTTTAAGTCGCCAAGGACTATCGGCCAGTCTTTCTCGGGTTCGTCGCTTCGAAGACGAATAAGAAAATCAAACGACCCGCCCACTGATCGCTTCGCGTCGCAGAGCCTAAATTCGACTGCGAGCAACTCAAAATCACTAAAAAGGGGCTCGGATCGTAGCGGGTTAAGCCACGGTGTCCAGCGGTCTTCAATCGCAGGTTCGCTGCCTTTTAAAAAGCCTTCGTGCCAGGCGTGCAAAGTATTTCCTCTTAGGGCCCAGCCGTCAGGACCGTCTTTTGTTTCATCAATCCTTGCTCGTTGTCGGGGGTGCATGTCAAACCCGATCACGCTCGAAACTGACTGGGCGAGCCACTCGCCGCGAAGACGGTAGCGGTGCAGGTCTTCGTGAAACGACAGACCTGTGATTTCTTGTAGCGGTTCGACCACGGCTTGTATACGGGTCTTGCCATTATCGGTAAGTTGCGCGAGCCGTCCACCTTGAGCATGCCTACAGACCAAAGCCCTGAATCCCTAAAACCCGCGTCACCATACGTATATGTCGATTCAAGAGTGCTCGAAGAGGTCTACAGAAAAAAACCAATCGGCGTCAGTCCGACAGGATGGGTAAACCTGTTGTTGCAGCGAGCTATTGCCTTAGAGGCCGAGCCGCTGCCGCGCGACTAACGAGCGAGCAATGCCATCAAAGGTCACCGCGTCCGGTTTCGCCATCGTCCCGTACGCCTTAATGGAAAGCATTCGAGACTCAGCCGTTTGGGCTGTTTACGCGGTTGTTCATCGGCATGGCTTTGGCTCGTCTGACGGTTGCTGGACGTCACTTGAGACAATCCGACGTGAAACCGGCGTAAGCCGGAAAGTTGTTCAACGCTGTTTGGGATGGCTTAAAGACTCTGGCTGGCTTATGGCCGAGCATCGGGCCGGGCAGACAACCGTTTACAGGGTTGTTGTTGAAGACCCGGGGAAAGTTGACCTAGGTCGAATCCGACCCAGGTCAGAAACGACCCAGGTCAAAAACGACCTAAGGGTTAGGTCGGAAACGACCTGGGGGGGTAGGTCGAAAACGACCTACAAACAAGAACCCAATAACAAGAACCCAGGAACAAAAACCCCTAATAGGGGTAAAGCCACAAAAACGCTTCCTGAGAAGAAAGACCCGCTCCGTCTTAAGCGCCTCCCGGCGGAAGCTGTGCCGACCGATCTAGCCGACTGCGCAGAACTCCTCGCTGAGTTTTGGGCGTGTAAAAAAGGCACGCGATCAACGCGGGTCTTTACCCGCGTATGTAACAAGCTTCGCGGCTGGTCGCTTGAAGATCGCAAGCGGTCAATCGAAAGCTCGATCAATAACGGTTGGGGCGACGTCTTTGAGCCTCGCCGACAGGCTGCGACCGCCCCTGCTCCGCGTCAGTGGACAGATGAGCAGTGGTCGGCTTTAGATACCGCTTCACTTTTTTAACTGGGACCGTAAGTGGGACCAGCCCTGCAAACCCTGTAAACCCTGCTATGCAAGCCGCAACCTTTCGTCTCGGCCTAAAGGCCGTTGCATCGGTCACCCCCTACGCAAAAAAGCTCACAGACGATGAGATCGGGTTTTTATTCCTGACGATTCCCCAGGCTGTTAAAGACGCCGTGACAGATCAAATGTGGGCATACGCTTGCTCGCAGTATCGGCTCGACCCTTCGCCGAACAAAGAAATGCCTTTAGATCAGCAGCTTTTGTCCTACGTTTAC
>Ga0181377_1000745_pt1 | contig 11572 bp, 16 predicted proteins | sample LowvirmetaG_9_FD_130160 | JGI IMG/M metagenome (GOLD analysis project Ga0181377, IMG submission 130160) | Marine viral communities from the Subarctic Pacific Ocean - Lowphox_13 viral metaG | ecosystem: Environmental > Aquatic > Marine > Oceanic | place: Subarctic Pacific Ocean | collected...
AATCTTGCCATTCTGTTAAGAACATCAAGAGGTGTTGCTACATTACCTGCTGCATTTACAGGGATAGATGTAAGACTAGAATCGCCACCAATATCAGAACCACCGAAATCGGTAATATCTAATTTGTTAGCTGCTAGAAGTTCATCATTACCTGCACCTGAGTTGGCTTTAGTACTTCCTGTTTCAAGAGATGCTCTCTCAGCGTATGAACCTGCACTACCTGTGAAACCTGATAAATGACCAAGAACTTCTGCGTCAAAAGTATCTTTTAATTTAAATGCTGCACGATCAGTAGCTAGATCCATGAAGTTAACATGAGAATGTTTCGCTTCGATGTCATCAACTTTGAACATAAAATAGTTAGCTTGGTTAATAACCATACTAAAATCAGCATCAGCTAAGTTTTGGGCAGCTACTGCTGTTCCTCTTTCATAGGCTGTTACTGTGATTTCTGGTTCTTTGATAATTTTTACACTATCGCCAAAATCAGAGATCTCACCGAAATAGTCGGTGTTACTAATGTCCTCAACAACGCTTAGTTTCCTAAATGTTTTTTGGACTTTTTGTGAGTAGATTACTGGACTAAAGTTACCATTGGGTAAGTTAGCGTATCCACTAGCTTTTGCAAATGCCATATTATTTCTCCTTTAAATAAAAATATAGCCAAACATAAAACAAAAAGTTTTACATTTTACACATAAACAAAAAAATCCACGCAAAAGGGCTTAACTGATTTAGGGTATCACTTTAAAAGTCTAGTGGGCCTAAAAGTAAGGTTGTCTTATTCGTTGTTTTCTTGAAATAAAAGCACTAGAGGTAGGAACGAGTCGGCTCGTATGTACTTTGGGCGAACTGTACCGAAATACAATTCATTCCACTTATATATAACAGAATATAAGTGAATTAGCAAGGGCTACTATTAATTATACATTAATTATCTAGCAGCACCTGATAAATCATAATCAAAAGTTCCGGCTTTCATTGAATCCATAATAGCTGCTTCATTAGCATCATATTCTTGTGGACTCATTTTAGAAACCATACTTTCTGAAAAATTAGCTTTAACTGAATCTTGAGGGCTAGTTCTAGTAGAACGACCTACAGATTGAGCAGCATCTTTTTTACTAGGTTTTTTACCTTTTGTTTTTTGCATACCCATGTCTGCTTTATACAGATCAATAGATCTTGCAGCCACTCTAGCATCAGTTGTATTCTTGTATAAAGAATCTTGAATAGAGGTTGGCTGTGTTGCCACCCATTCATGAAACCCTTTATCCATGCGAATGTCATCAAAATCTGGATGGGCTTCTTTAAGCTCTTTTTCAGCTCTTTCCCTGACGATAGTATCTTCAAGATTTCGTAACCTTTCCATTTTCTGTTCGCCAATCTCAAGAACTTCCAGAGATCGTTTCTTCGCAATAGTATCAATAACTGCTGCTACATCCGGGTAGCGTTTTGACCAGTTATCAATCTCCTCTTCTGTTTTAGGAAACTTAATCTGAGCTTTAGTAGCATCAGCTAATTGTCCCTGAAGTTTAGCGAGTTCATCTTCATACTTGTTTTTAACAGTCTGATTATGTCTTCGCAAATCTCCATAACGCTTTTTAAAAGTTTCTTCTTCAGCATTTAGAGGGGCAGTATTTACTGCTTCTTCTTGTCCCTGTGCTTGTGGGACTTCATCTTCTTTATCGAGTTCATTTCGATATGCACCTTGATATTTTGCCATAATAATTTTACTCCTTATGGGGCTGTTAAGTAGCTCATATAAATATGAGGGTTAAGCAGGTAGCCGGTCTGCAAAATTCTTATTGTGATTTTTTATTTTTGTTACCCCAAATTCTGTCCCAACCATCTTTATAGTCTTCAGAATTTTCAGAACTGCGTCTGGCAGATCCTTTTCCACCATGCCACTTCTTTGAGGTATACTCTTTTCTTAATTTTTCTCTAGCCACATTTTGACTATCAACAAATTCATGTCCTTGCCGAGCCATCTATTTTCCCATTAGGCCTTTAACAAATAGTTTTATAATAGAACTGTCTCCAATCTCCATCATATCTATATCGTCTTTTTCTGTTGGGTAGGCTTTAACTCCTTCAGAGTCTTCTTTAAGATCCATTCCTTCTTCTTCTACAGAAACTTCAGCTTCTTCTACATTACTAGAAGCCATTAACTCATCATGATTTTGTTTAGCATATTCGTTAGCTTCTTTTTTAGTTTTAAACTCTTTGACTTTATTGCCATCTATATCATAGACACAATACATTCCTGTATCTTCATTTTTTTCAACATGGCTAGTTGGATCCATAGTGTGTTCGTATTCTTCTTCAGAATCTTCAGATTCTTCTTCGTCTAATGATACGATTTGACCTTCTGCCATCATAGACATGAGACCCATCTTTGCTTCCATACGCATATCTTCATACGCTTTTAGACCATGATACCTGACTACATCAGCAGGAATAACTAATTCGCCTTCAGATAAAGCAGCAGGAATATCATCACGAACATTCTCTGCATCTGACCCTGGTGGAATTTCATTTCCTGAAACTTCGTCAATACCTACAATCATCTCTGGCATCATCATACCACCATGATACATTTCTTTTTTCATTTTTTTATTCATTGTTTCCCCACTCATAAGTCCTGTATCTTGTTCAGGACTATAAAACTTATTAAACTCAGAATCTTGTAAGCCTTTATAATTCTGTGAAAAATTATCTGCTTCTATTATTGAGTCAAACTGTATAAACTCGCCTGTATTACGAGCATGATCTTTGGCTTTGTTTATATCTTCAAACTTAAACAATTCTCCTTCTCGTTCTATAACTGTAGGAAAAACTGCTGGTATTGTATCTTCATTTCCTAGATACTCAGCCCTCATAAAATGAGTTTGTTTTTGACCTTCTACCATTAAAGGTTCTGGGGCTTTTTCTGGATTTAAAATTCTTTGAACAAAGTTTTTAGTTCTATGCTCTTGTAAAATTTTATCTATTTGTTCTTGATCCATTTATTTTTTCTTTTCAAGCTCTCCCCTAACTTCAGCTTTTAGGGTAAATATACGCTTTATTTCAGCTATAGCTCCTTGGAGTTCAGACATCTTTTGAGGATTTTTTTCTGTCTCTAAATGCTGTCTTAAAATTTCTAATCTTTGATCTGCATACTGAATTAATCTAGGGTGCATCTCAGGATCATTTACGAGAGGTAATATCTCTCTAGCCTGTTCTTTTATCATCTACTAACCCTGTGGTTCTTCTGGGGGTGGAGTGTTTGCTCCCCCACCTGCTCCTGTGAATCCAGGTGCTCCTGGTTCTGGTGCATTACCTGGGGCTATGTTTCCACCACCTGTTCCTGTTGGATCTTGTGGGCTTGGTGCACCACCACCTTCCGGTGGTTGAGGTGCTTGTTGAGGTGGCTGTGGCATTAGTGCTGCCAACTCTGCCATCATCTTAGCTTGTATTGCTGCTTCTCTAGGGTCATTTAGAATTTTGTCTTCGTCTAAATCCATTGAAGAAGCTAGTTCTCTTAGTATGTAATCATACTTAACAAATGGAGCCATCTGAGGATTAGCAGACATTTGCATAAATTGTATTAGTCTTTGAGATCTTATTTCATTTCTCATAAGACTTTCTGTTCCTCTAGCAACTACTTCTAAGTCTCCAATTAAGTTTTTATCAAAGTTAAATTGCATATTAAAACTAAAGAGACTTTTGCCTAATGGCGATAGTAAATAGTCATCTATGTTTCTTACTACTGCTTTAATATTCTGTGCAGCAGCTCCCATTAGCATAGACATTCCTGATGCAGTTCTACCTACGCTCATTACTCCTGTCATGCCATGTGCATAAGAAGGCATACCTGTTGACTCATCTGCTAGTTGCCTAGCCTTGTCAAACATCTGTAAACATTCTTGAGTTACATTAGGGAACTTAGTTCCAAAGATTGCTTGTCCAGGTGCTCCTGCTTGTCTACGAAATATTTTGCCAGGATATACCGATAAGTCTTGCCCAGGAACTAAATTCGTTTCGTCTACCTCTATAAGTAAGTTTGAAGATAATGCAGCGTTGTCTACTGCCATTCTCATAAACCCATTCATTAGTAACTGAGTGTCTTCCATATTTTCAGCAAGACCTATACCAAAGAAAGAATAAGGATTTAACTCATAAGGTGTTGCATGATAAGGTAATCTTGTTGGAGTGAAAGGATTAAGTACTAATCTTAGTACCTCTCCATTACATACCCACGCATTAATTTGAACCTCATCTTTATCTTCTAACTCTTCTGGGATTTCAAGATCTGCTAGTTCAGCAGTTTCAGCATCCATTGTACCCCAATACTCTAGGACTTCATACCGATCTACTTCAAAACTAGAACTATTATCTTCTAATTCAGTTTCCCAATATTCTTTTGTATAGTTAGCCCCACCTTCTATGGCTAATTCTATACTTTCTTTTCTAAAATAAGGCCTATTTTTTAAGTTTCTAAGTTCTGATTTATTCATACGATGTCTTTCAATCGTATACTCAGCTTCTGACATACTCCTAGCATCATAGTCTGGATAAAAGTTCCAAACACTAACAGATTCTACTTTAGGGATGGTTTCAAAAATAGGGTCATACTCTCCCTCTTCATTCCACCTAGGATATTCTTTATCAAAAGCAAAAGGCCCTTTAAGAACCCCTGTACCAAATAAAGACATATCAAAAGCAACTGATCTTAAATGTTTACTAGCATGAGACTCTTCTAGTTGGTCATGGATTTTCTTTTCCATTCCCAATGCAGCTTTTTTAGCAGGTTCAAAAGTAAAAGATGTAGGAGTTGCCCCAGCACCTTCTTGAAGTTCATCTTCAATACTTTTAAGGGCATCTTCATAAGCCCCTACTTCTTTAAGAATATCTTTTCGTTTGACAGTAGCTGATTTTTTACCTGTAATTTCTGCTATCTTATCTTCGGTAGGCTCTTTAGGGTCAAAATACGCTGAATCGAGCACATTGTTAGGAAATATAGTTGGCTGAATACCTATAGGAAATTTATTTCCAGCAAACAAAATATCTATAATCTGTGCATAGGCAGCTAAAACTTTAGTCTTAGTTATTTTAATAAACGCTCTAGACTTCTCTGTATCAGTAAATTGAACATCTGTAGAGTATAAACCTCTGTAATTTCTATACGAAGTTAACCAGCGTTCTTCATCAGAAGCTCTATTATCTTTAGATTTATTAAATTTACTTTCAATATAATCTACTATCCCAGAGTAAGATAGGTTTTGATTTTCAACATCCCCCTCTTCTCCAAGAGCTAATACTGAATCATTATCCCTTTTTGCGTCAAAAGATAAATTTTCATCGTCTGTTGGTTTTTTTACTAATGCCATAATTTTTTAATACCCAAAGGTTGTATCGGCAGGTCTCCATTTATATTGTGGCTTTTCCCTGTCGAATAAAGATACAGTTCTTGGTCTTGTTTGAATCCCATACCTAATACTGTCGTATGCGTGATCTGAAGCATATCTTTTATCTATATCATCAGTCCCCTTTGGGTCTGAAGGTATAACAGGCAAATCGGAAATGACCTGCCTACAAGTTTCAAAAAAACAAATACCAGGCATATCTGTTACTTCATCCACTTTTAATAATTCATGTAATCTGTTTTTTCCTGCTATCCTAGAACCGGCTGTTCTATCTGAAGGTCTCCACCTGACTCCTTCAGCCATCATCTCTTCTGCGATACTAGGGCCAAACTGTCCCCGGTTATGCCAACATGAAGAGTCTAGTACCCCATAAGCCATTTGTTCTTTGGCTTCTGTTTCTATGGCTAAGATCTTTCTAGCCAAATCTCTTGCTGTGTGTTTAGCAACATATAACTCTCTATAAATAACTAAATTCTCGTAAGCTGGGTCAATAGCATACCAATGTACTGCACTAAAACTAGAGTACCCAAAGTCGCAAGACCTGAACCTAGTCCAATCGTAAGGTATTTCAAAAGGTTCGACAACATGGACACTATTTTTAAACTCTGAAAAAGCAGCACCTTCGGCTACTGACCAATCTCCTTCTAGGAGTTGCCTTCTTTGCATTTCTGGTAATGATAGCAAGTTGGCTTCATACGCCCCATCTCTAACTAGGTATGGGTTGTCTCTTAATTTAGCCGGTATAAACTTTCTATCAAATAAAGTTTGACCAGCTTTCTCATGTCCTTCAGGATACTCTAATACCTCTCCTGTGTCAATGTCAGTTGCAGGGAAGCTCCTATTTTCTGGAGCTGGTTTAATGAACATTTCCCTTACCCAATTATGCCCAGGGCCACCTGGGTTGGTTGTTGCCCTCATAAAGATTGGAAGTTCAGGATCTGTAGTTCTTAACCTAGATCTCATATAATTCCAAGCAAAAGGCGTTGGGTGTTGGGTTAATTCATCAAAGCCAATGTAACTAAACGCTTGTCCTTGATACCTTAAACAATCTTCATCCCTTTCTAAGTAAGTAAGCCATAATCTAGCCCCACTAGGGAAAGTCCATTGAGACTTCTTTTCTCCCCACTTAGCACCTGGAAATGCTCTAGGATATAATTCCTGAGTCTTCCAGATCATCTCTCTTAATTCGTCATTTGTCCTTCTGAGGATCAATCCATTAAAATTCTTATTATGGAAATACCTCATAGGGTCGGCTATTAAACTATAAGTTTTGCCACCCCCGGCACTACCACCATATAAAACTTCTCTTTCATTTGCTGCGAGAAATTCTGTTTGTGGCCCAGGATTAGGTCTAAATAAAATCTCTTTATCTTGAGGTAGTGTCTGTATACTTTCAGTACCACCTAACCCATTGGGTGCGACATCCTCTGTCGCTTTAGTAATCTTTTTTAATTTCTTTTCGGCAACAGTAATTGATCGTTTTCCGGCTGCTCTTTTTTGTCGAAGAAGATACTCTTCCTTCGCCTTCTTTGTTTTAGGAGTATTTTTCTTTTTCCTCTCTGAGAGTTTCTTCGCCCTTGGATTATTTTTAGTATCCCCTCTAAAACGCTTCCATATATTAGATAGTCCCTGATGAGAAATATTGTGTTCTGTTTCTTCAGATAACCACCTTGCAGTCTCTCTTAAAGAATGTCCATTATCTAAATACGATAATGCAACACTAACCTTCTCAACTACCTCTTGAATAGGCTCAAGAAGTAATGGATCTTCTGTGTTTGCTTGATACCCATAAGGTATCTTAGCTGTAGGATTGGGGCGAGTCTTACTCTCCCACTTCTCCTGTATAATTATCTTCTGAGTCATTTTCCTTCTTCGGTGGCAGTATAAATAGCCCACCTGTATCTGTAGTTACTTGTATTTGTTCTTTCTTAACAAGCCCTGTTCGATCTAAAATTTGGGTCGCTGCCGAAACTGCGTTTCGTGCACCCATCTGTCCAGGATCATCTAATACATCTACCATACTAAATGTAGCTTTAGGGGCGTTCATTGCTAATAACAAAGAAGATCTTTCTACTATTTCATTTTTTAATGAACTTACTATTTCACTTATTTTAGTATTCTCAGAATATCCAGCTATGTTCATAGCACCACGAATATTACCTTTGGCTTCTCCACATAGAGCTTCCAAAAAGGCTTCTTGTTTTTCTGTTAGTTTTTTAGTTTCTTCTACCACTTTGTTTTATGACTCCAATATCTTGCACTAAACTTGTCTGGTTTAGAATCTTGAGCATTATGTCTAGCATAGTAAGATTTTTTTCTTGCTTTATCTTTTGCACTCTTAGGGTTTTTACCTGCCCCTGTAACGCCTTGCTGTCCAAACCGAACTAGTTTTAACTCATGCCCTTTCTGGGCTAATACCACATGAGACTTTGTTTTATGTCCTGGAGTTTTTTTAGGTTTATTAACTCCTTTTAAGCCATGTTTTTTAAGCATTGCTGCCTTACGATTCTCATGTGCCATGCTTATTTCCTATGTTTTGCTGTTTTCTTAGCAATTTTTTTAGGTTGTTTTACAAACTGTTTACCTTTCGCATTGCCTTTAGCCTTTGCTTTATTAGTTGCAGCTTTCTCACTCTTTGTTAAAGATTTCCAAGCAGCATCTGGTAAGTATCTTTTCTTCCCTTTACTTGGCTTACCATCAGAAGTACGCCATTTCTCTTTGCCCCACTTCTTTAGGGACTTTTGGGATTTAGCTAGGGCCATTACGATTTATAACCCCCACCCTTTGCTTTATATTGTTTTGCTAACATCTGAGCTTTTCTTGCAGACCATTGTCCAGCATTACCACCCTTTGATCCTGCTTTAATTGAATTAAAGAGATTCTTACGCATGGTTGGTTTAGTGTAATTACCTGCACTATTTACTTTAGATTTAGGTTTTTTGGTGGGCATTAGCGTCTAATTTTAAAGTTTAACGCAATAATATCTAAGTAACCATATAATTTAGAGATCCAGCGATCATCTTTCTCACTAGGAGTGTAAGCAGCAATAATTGATGCTATTGTTATTATATAGGTACAGGTTGTTATACAATCAAAAATAAATTCCATATTCTATTCCCTGGTTAAGTCAAAGCTATAATTATAACCTTTTATCCACATTACTAATAGGTATCGTTGTCCTTTTGTTACAGCCAGACCCCTATGCTTATTAGTAAAAGAATCAAAAAATAAAGCTGTTCCATTTGATAATGGTGCAACTGTACCTCGATTCAAAAATTCTGTTCCCCCACCTTCATACTCTCCTGTATTAAGTGGGACTACTACTGAAACATCCCCAGCACTATCGAAGTGATACGATATTTCAGATATTTCTTTAGGGCTGTAGTTAGCTATCTGTATAGTAGCTTCATAATACTTAGCCCTTCCCCATAAATGATTAAATATAGGTACTAAGTTTTCTTTTACAGCTCTAATAAGTACATTATAAATACCTGGGACTTTTTTAAAGTTAAACTCAGGTACTTGTACTGATCCGACCTCTGTAGGGTTTACCTCAAAGGTATCTCCTTTTGTAGTTAGTCGTATCGACTCTTCTAATAGCTCTTTGCAGAACCCTTTACTCAAAAAAGGAGTTGTATAAACTCTTGGTATGACTTCTTTATAATTTTTTATATCAGGATTAGTTCCATCAATAATAAAACTAGCGTCATACGATACTAGCTTTTCATTTTCGCAGACAATTTGTTTACCTGCATAATATGCGTCTTCAATATTCAATAGTAACGCCCTTCTTTAGTAGAAAGATAGCAATACTATTATTATAGTCGCTATTATGGTTATCTTAAACACTTGCATCATCTGTAAGTATTTTTTGTTTGTGGGTACTAAATTAGCTTTCTTACAAAATTTAATAGGGTTAAACTTACTCCCCATATATTAGTAAGACTTCTTCTTTTTCTTTTTACCCATCATGTAGCTTCCACCATACGCCTTAACTTCGTCTTTCTTTTTCATAGACTGCATAGTTTTAGCTTTAGATCCTTTTTGAGCACCTTTCTTCATAGATTCAGTTTTAGCTTGAGCTGCTTTCTTAGCGTCAGATTTCTCTCTACGCTCTACCATAGCTCCTGTGCTTAAACCCATCTTTTTAAGATTTTGCTCTCTGTCAGCATCTTTAGATAGTCGGCTAGTATTAGATAGTTTCTGATACCCACCACCCATATTAAACCCTTTATGGGCTTTGGTTGATGCACCACAATTAGCTTTTTCAACTTTCATTTTCATTGTTTTTCCTTGTTAGACGAGCCACTACTAGAAGACGATCTACCTGTAGTGTAGTCATCATAATACTCATTATAATTTTTAAGTATCTTTATTTTACTCGCTTGTGATTGGGTTATGAGCTTTTCTTCTACAAGAAGTTTTTTTATCTCGTCAAACCCAAGATCTACTCCGGTGTTAGCCAGAATAGCAGCACGAATATAATGAAGGTTAATCTGAGTTGTGCTCATAGTATTTATATCATTAAGGGCATAGTTATGTCAACATATGAAATTAATTAAAATTTAGTTTGACCGATTGCAAATTACATGGTATAACAGGACTACAGTCCGGGGGGGTATAGTATATAGGATATACTAACTCCCTTTTTTTATACCTATAATAACATTCTGTTTTAATCATCCATGTAATCTACTATCGCTACTAATTCTTCTTTAGTGGCGTTTTGTTTTAGTCGATTAGCTTTCTGACTAACTATTCTTACATTCCCTGGAACATATCCTAAGTCTGGTTTCATACGATCTATTGATGGAGAATCATTTGAAGGGCCTTGTCCTTCTTTCAACCAATCAATAGGGGTATTAAATACAGGACAAGTAAGGGGGAAAGGTTTTAGATCTTCTAAGGTTATATCGTAGGGGATCTTATTTTTCTTACACCACGCTTTTACTGTGGTTAGGGTATTAGATAACTTCTGTTTTATTGCATATTGTAATAACTGCTCAAGATCTATTCGATTTAATTCACTTTTCTTCCAACTCATAGGAATTTCCATTTATTTCTTCTTCTTCCTCATCAAGAGGGGGGAAATAACTATCTTCGGATTCCTCTATTTTAGAAGCTACAGCTCTCAAGCGTTCTGCTTGTCGAGTCAATTCGTGTGCTATCGAATATATTTGATTAAGATTATCCCTATCTGCTTCAGTATAGTAGTTAATTAACTTATCTATTACTTCTTCAAACTCTATTCTACATTCTGCACAAGTATCCTCTTGTCTAGGGAATATATATGCAACGATATTGAGTATGTTTTCTGAATTAATATCCAGATCTATTTCAGTTACGATGGGGACAGTTAAATCGGCATGGTCATTAGTTATAAAACTGTCATTAGAAGCCATTTTTTACCTGTGTCTAAGGCATATCTGTAAGTGTCATTACAGTATAGCTAATTATATGTTAACTATGACACCTATTATTACATTATTTTACAATATATGTAAACCCTTCCCCAAAAAAACACAATATGTTGTATGGAGTTTACAAATACTTTCCATGCCCCACCTGGTCGTGTTCGTTTACAGTCCCTTTTTTCTAAAATTTGGTCGGAGTTGTATACGCTAACGCACACCCCCACCCTGTCAGTTGCACCCCCTACATAGGCTATCTATCACAATTTAACCGGCCTTTTTAGATAGGAATTACAAGCATATCAATAGAAAATAAACTAAAAGAAACTATAAAAATAAACTGTAAGCTATAACACCCCATAAAATAAGGGTATATGCTTTATGTTCTCATATCTAACTGTTATTAGCCCACGATAAAGGCGTTAAAAATACCCCACCCCATCAAATAAAAGCCGGTTTCCTATGTTTACAAGTTTATATGAGCCGGGATTGTAGGGGCGTTGTGCATGATATAACCCCAATTAATAGCCCGGTATCCTATAAGCTCTTATAAGCTCATATAATCTATTGTATGGCTATATAAACTAGTATGGCTATTACTTCAATTAAAGCTAACCATAGCCCCAGATAATAAGCACCAGGATTTTTTAATAACCATAAAAAAAGCCGGTATATTTCAACCGGCTAATTATAAGAGATCTATTTAAAACTAATAATTTATTTTAGATAATATATTATTAACCTTTTCTAAAT
>Ga0181377_1000748_pt1 | contig 11552 bp, 8 predicted proteins | sample LowvirmetaG_9_FD_130160 | JGI IMG/M metagenome (GOLD analysis project Ga0181377, IMG submission 130160) | Marine viral communities from the Subarctic Pacific Ocean - Lowphox_13 viral metaG | ecosystem: Environmental > Aquatic > Marine > Oceanic | place: Subarctic Pacific Ocean | collected 2015-12-10
AAACAGGCGTGACATTCGATCGCGATATGCATGCGCCCTGTGCTGCCCGCGCGCAGCCCCATGAATTCGGCCTGCGCTGCTTCAAGCTGCGGCAAGACCTGCTGCGCCAGCTTGAGCAGCCGCAAGCCTGCGGGCGACAATTTCAGCGGTTTGGACCGGCGCACGAACAGTTCCACGCCAGCCTGATCCTCCAACCCCTTTACCTGATGGGACAGGGCTGATTGGGTGATGTTCATCGTCTCTGCCGCGCGGGCCAGCCCGCCTGCTTCGTGAATCGCCTGAATGGTGCGCAGGTGACGGAACTCGATATGCATATGAGGCGTTCCTCATGTTGAAAATGAAAGTTATGAGTTTGTTTCACAACCGCATCTGTGCGACAAGAGACGAAAGCTAAAAACAGGATCGTAAAAATGACCAGTCCCGCCGTTTCATTCGAAGTCTTCCCGCCCAAATCCGTGGACGCGTCGTTCCGTCTTTGGGACACGGCGCAGGCCCTGGCACCGCTGGCCCCACGTTTCTTTTCCGTGACCTACGGCGCGGGCGGGTCTACCCGCGACCTGACCCATGATTCTGCCCATGTGCTGCGCCGCACCTCTGGCCTGCCGGTTGCCGCGCATCTGACCTGCGTAGGGGCCAGCAAGGCCGAAACGCTTGAGGTCGCCGACAGCTTTGCCGAGATCGGCGTGACCGATATTGTCGCCCTGCGCGGGGATCCCGAAAACGGTGCACCGACCTTTACGCCCCACGCGGACGGCTTTGCCGACAGTGTCGAGCTGATCGAGGCGCTGGCAAAGACCGGCAAGTTCACCCTGCGCGTCGGGGCCTACCCCGAACCGCACCCCGAATCCCACGATCAGGCGCAGAACGTAGAATGGCTGAAACGCAAATTCGACGCTGGCGCGGACGAGGCGATCACCCAGTTCTTCTTCGAGACCGAAACATTCCTGCGCTTCCGTGACGCCTGTGCCGCGGCGGGGATCACCAAGACGATCACCCCGGGCATCATGCCGGTGACAAACTGGAAATCGGCGCGCAACTTTGCCACCCGCTGCGGGGCCAGCGTGCCAGCAGCACTGGACGAAGCTTATGCCGCCGCGATCCGCGATGACCGCCACGATCTGCTGTCCACCGCGCTCTGCACCGAAATGTGCAGCGAGCTGGTGTCGGAAGGTGTCGAGAACCTGCACTTCTACACGCTCAACCGGCCCGAGCTGACCCGCGCTGTCTGTCGTGCCCTTGGGGTGACGGCGCAAACATCGCTGTCCGACGTGGCGTAAAACCACCGCACAACTTGCCCTTGGGTCAAGAACAGAACAGTCTTCTCCGGCATTCAACTGCCGGAGATTTTTTATGCCACGCCTCGCCGAAACACCCGAAGATTTGCTGAGCCAATCCGAAGCGCTCTCTCTCAGCGGGTTGGAATTCATGCAAAAGATCCTGGACGGCACCAACCCCGGCCCGCCCATTGGCGGCACCTTGGGCTATGCGCTGCATGACGTGTCCGAGGGCCGCGCGGTGTTTCGCGGCACGCCCGAGTTCAACGTGACCAACCCGATGGGGACCGTGCATGGGGGCTGGTACGGCACCTTGCTCGATTCCGCGATGGCCTGCGCCGTGATGACCAAAGTCCCGCGCGGGTCGGTTTATACGACCCTGGAATACAAGATTAACATTCTGCGTTCGATCCCCTTGGGCATGCAGATCGACTGCATCGGCACGACCGATCACGTGGGTCGTTCTACCGGTGTCGCACATGGCGAAATTCGCGGGGTCGAGGATGGCAAGCTGTATGCCACCGGCTCAACCACCTGCATCGTGATGAAGATCACGGGCTAACCCCCTGTCTCGGGGCGGGTAATGCGCCTCGAGGCATGCCAAGCTCACTCTGCCGCGATGGCGCTGTCGTTCAGCAAGGCCCAGACTTTATGCGGTGTGAACGGCATGTCGGCCTGACGCACGCCACGCTCCCACAGGGCATCCTGTACCGCGTTCGACACGGCCGCCAGTGCGCCCACGGTCCCTGCCTCGCCACAGCCCTTCATCCCCATAAGGTTCGCCGTAGATGGCACGGGTTCGGAGTTGAAGGATACGAACGGCACATCCGCCGCGCGCGGGATCGCGTAATCCATGAAAGAGGCCGTCAGCAGCTGGCCGTCTTCGTCATAGACCACATGCTCCTGAATAGCCTGGCCGATGCCCTGCACCACCCCGCCATGCACCTGACCTTCGGCCAGCATCGGGTTTATCAGATTGCCGAAATCATCCACCACCGTATAGCGGTCGACGGTCACAACGCCTGTTTCGGGGTCGATTACCACTTCTGATACATGCGCCCCGTTGGGATAGCTGCGCCCCGGCAAAGTCGCCCGTTCGTGGTGTACCAGCAGATCGTCGCGGCCTTTCTGGCGGGCCATCTCGGCGACTTCCAGCATGGTGGGGGTCATGTTCGACCCGTCCGCGCGGAAGCGTTCGTCGTCAAAGCTGATCTGTGCCGCGGGCACGCCCATTTCGTCAGACAGAAAGGCGGTGAAAGCTTCGGTCATCTTGGCCACCGTCGCCAGCGTTGCCGTGCTTTGCGTGGTGACAGAGCGCGAGCCGCCGGTCCCGCCGCCCTGTTTGATCAGATCGCTATCGCCTTGAATGACATGGATCAATTCAGCCGGGATCCCGGTCTGATCCGACAGGAATTGCGCATAGACGGTTTCATGCCCCTGCCCGTTCGATTGAGTGCCAACATAGATGAACACGGTGCCGTCTTCGTTGAACGCGACCTTGGCCCCCTCTGCCGGATCGCCAAGGATGCTTTCGATGTAATAGCAAAGCCCCTGCCCGCGCAGCAGCCCCTTGGCCGCATCCGCCGACTTGCGCGCTGCAAAGCCATCATGATCCGCTTCGACGGCGACGCGGGTCAGCAAGCGGTTGAATTCGCCCACATCGTAATGCTCGCCCGTGGCAGAGGTATAGGGAAACTGTTCAGGCTTGATAAAGTTGATCCGGCGCAGTTCCCACGGGTCGATGCCCAACTCGCGCGCGGCGCGGTCCATCAAGCGCTCCAGCACATAAATCGCCTCGGGTCGGCCGGCACCACGATAGGCATCGGTCTGCACCGTGTTGGTGTAGTAGCCTTCGACCTGCAGCCACGTGGTCTGCACATCATAGACGCCCATCAAGACCTTGCTGAACAGCAGCGCCTGAATGGGCTGGCCGAACTGGCTGTTATAGGCCCCGAGGTTGCATTTGGTGCGGACGCGGTAGGCCGTGATCTTGTTGTTTTCGTCAAAGGCGAATTCCGCAAGCGACGTCAGATCGCGCCCGCCATTATCGCTGAGCATGGCCTCGGTCCGGTCCGACATCCAGCGCACCGGACGCCCCAAGGCCCGCGCCGCCTGCGCGACCGAGAAATATTCGGGATAGGCGGCCGCCTTCATGCCGAAACCGCCGCCTGTGTCGGGGTTTGTGACCTGCACATGGTCATCATCCAGCCCGAAAACGCGCTTGAGGTTGCCCTTGTGCACCCAGACGCCCTGCCCGTTGTTCGCAAGATGCACCTTGCCGTCGTTCCATTCCGCATAGCAGCCGCGCGGCTCCATCGCGTTGACGATGATACGGTTGTCGCCCACGTTCAGACTGACGGATTTCGCTGCGGCATCAAATGCCTTTTGCGTCGCCGCCTCGTCGCCCATGCCCCAGTCGAACGCCATGTTGTCCGGCGCTTCGGGGTGCAGCGTCTCTCCGCCTCGCTCCAACGTCATATGGGTGGGCAAATCGTCAACGTCGAATGCGATCAGCTCCGCCGCGTCGCGCGCCTGGTTCAATGTCTCGGCAATCACCACCGCGACGGGCTCCCCCACGAAGCGCACGCGCCCCTTGGCGAGCATCGGGCGCAAGGGCTTGGCCCCTTCAGTGCCATCGCGGTTCTGCAACACGGTCGCCGCCATAGAGATATCCATCCCCGCCGCTTCCAGATCCTCGATCGTGAGCACCGCATGCACGCCCTCTGCCTCGGCCGCATCGGTGACATCCAGCGTCGTGATCACCCCATGTGCGACGGGCGAGCGGAAGAAATAGGCATGCAGCGCGTCGGTTGGCGCGATGTCATCCACATAGCGCCCCTCGCCGGTCAGAAACCGCACATCCTCGACCCGTTTGACCGGTTGGCTTTTCCCGAATTTTTCCATCTGGCGGCATCCTTTGATCATCATCTTGGTGTTGCGCCCGACCTTAAGCGCCAAACCGGCGATGTCCATACGACGCGGGGCGAAAGCTGGCGCTGCTACGCCAAGTTTTCGGCCCCCCAGCCTTCCCCTTTACGCCCCGCTCGGCTAGATCATCCCAAAGCTCAAAGCGCTACGTGAATAGAAGGACGCTGATCATGGCCCTCGACAAGAATTTTGACGCCGCCCAGGCCGAAGCCCGCCTCTATGCCGCATGGGAAGAGTCCGGTGCCTTCAAGGCCGGTGCCAATGCCTCGCGCAAGGAAACCTTTTCGGTCATGATCCCGCCGCCCAACGTGACAGGATCGCTGCACATGGGCCACGCGTTCAACAATACATTGCAGGATATTCTGGTGCGCTGGCACCGGATGCGCGGCTTTGACACGCTCTGGCAGCCCGGTCAGGACCACGCCGGTATCGCGACGCAGATGGTGGTGGAACGCGAGCTTGCCAAAGACGGCAAACGCCGCACCGATTTCACCCGCGAGGATTTCACCGCCAAAGTGTGGGAGCAAAAGCAGAAGTCCGGCGGCACGATCATCGGCCAGCTCAAACGTCTGGGCACCTCGCTTGATTGGTCACGCAACGCCTTCACCATGTCCGGTGCCCCCGGAGCCCCCGCGGGCGAGGAAGGCAACTTCCACGACGCCGTGATCAAGGTCTTCGTGGATATGTATAACAAGGGCCTGATCTATCGCGGCAAGCGTCTGGTCAACTGGGACCCGCATTTCGAGACCGCGATTTCCGATCTCGAAGTCGAATCCACCGAAGTCGACGGGCACATGTGGCACTTCAAATACCCGCTGGCCGATGGCGCGACCTATACGTACGTCGAGAAAGACGAAGACGGTAACGTGACGCTTTCCGAGGAACGCGACTATATCTCTATCGCGACGACCCGCCCTGAAACGATGCTGGGCGATGGCGCGGTCGCGGTTCACACCTCTGACGAGCGCTATGCGCCGATCGTTGGCAAGCTGTGCGAAATCCCCGTCGGCCCCAAGGCGCAGCGCCGCCGCATTCCGATCATCACCGACGAATACCCCGACAAGAATTTCGGCTCGGGCGCGGTGAAGATCACCGGTGCCCATGACTTCAACGACTACGGCGTTGCCAAACGCAACAACATCCCGCTGTACGCGCTGATGGACACCCGCGGTGCCATGCGCGCCGACGGCCTGCCCTATGACGCCGCCGCCGCCCGCGCGGCCGCCATCGCCGAAGGCCGTGAAGACGCGCCCGCGGACGCGACGGAGATCAACCTCGTCCCCGACGCATACCGCGGCCTCGACCGGTTCGAGGCGCGCACCAAGGTCATCGCCGACATCACCGCCGAAGGATTGGCCGTCATGGTGCCGCCGACCGATCCGCGTTTGGGCAAACCCGTCAAAGCCCCCCTCGCCCCCGAAGAAGGCGGCGAAGAGCGGGACGAGACGCTGGTCCCGTTGGTCGAGCCCAAAAAGATCATGCAACCTTTCGGCGACCGGTCGAAAGTGGTGATCGAACCGATGCTGACCGATCAATGGTTCGTCGAGACCTCGAAGATCGTGCAACCCGCCATCGACGCGGTGCGCAACGGCGAGGTACAGATCCTGCCCGAACAGGACCGCAAGGTGTATTTCAACTGGCTGGAAAACATCGAACCCTGGTGCATCTCGCGCCAATTATGGTGGGGGCACCAGATCCCTGTGTGGTTCGACGACGAGGGCAAGGAATACTGCGCCGCAACCGAAGCCGAAGCGCAGGCGATGGCCCCAGGCAAGACGCTCACCCGCGACCCTGATGTGCTCGACACGTGGTTCTCCTCGGGCCTCTGGCCCATCGGTACGCTCGGCTGGCCCGAACAGACGGATGAGCTGGCGAAATACTTCCCCACTTCAGTGCTGATCACCGGCTTTGACATCATCTTTTTCTGGGTCGCCCGGATGATGATGATGCAATACGCCGTGGTCGATCAAAAGCCGTTTGATACAGTCTATGTCCACGCGCTGGTGCGCGACGAGAAGGGCAAGAAGATGTCCAAATCGCTTGGCAACGTGCTGGACCCGCTGGACCTGATCGATGAATACGGCGCGGATGCGGTGCGCTTTACCCTGACGGCAATGGCCGCCATGGGGCGCGACCTGAAACTGTCCACCGCACGCATCGCGGGCTACCGCAACTTCGGCACCAAACTGTGGAACGCCCACCGTTTCGCCGAGATGAACGGCGTGTTCGAGGACAGCGTCGAGACAGTGACCTACACCAGCCACACCCAGGTCGATCACACGCTGAACAAATGGATCATCGGCGAAACCGCCCGCGTCCGCGAAGAGGTCGACGCCGCATTGGACAACTACCGTTTCAACGACGCGGCCAATGCGCTCTATGCCTTTGTCTGGGGCAAGGTCTGCGACTGGTATGTTGAACTCTCCAAACCCCTGCTGCAAGATGACGCGCCAGAGGCCGCCGAGACTCGCCAGACGCTGAAATGGGTGCTGGATCAATGCCTTGTGCTGCTCCACCCGATCATGCCCTACATCACCGAGGAACTGTGGCAGACCACGGCGACCCGTTCCAAGATGCTGGTGCATGGCGACTGGCCGACCTACAGCACCGCCGAGATGCTGGACGCTGACGCCGACCGCGAACTCAACTGGGTGATCGGCCTGATCGAATCCATCCGTTCGGCACGGGCACAGATGCATGTGCCTGCGGGGCTCAAAGTGCCTATGCTTTATACCGACATGGACGACGCCGGCCAAACCGCATGGGACCGCAACGAGGCGATGATCAAACGTCTGGCGCGGGTCGAAACCCTCGAGCAGACAGAGAGCTTCCCCAAAGGCACCGTCTCCATCGCCGCACCGGGCGCGAGCTTTGGCCTCCCGCTTGCGGGGCTGATCGACATCGATGCGGAAAAAGCCCGTCTGCAAAAGTCACTCGACAAACTGGGTAAAGAAATCGGCGGCCTGAAAGGACGTCTGAACAACCCCAAATTCGCCGCCTCCGCCCCGGCGGAGGTCGTCGCAGAAGCCCAAAGCAACCTTGATGCGCGGCAGGAAGAAGCAGACCAGCTTCAGGCCGCTCTGAACCGTTTGGCCGAGCTGGGGTAATCCGCACCGCTTCCAAATGGCTTTAAATCCTCGCCGAAGGCAAAAATCTCTTTTGACGCTCCAAAAGATGCCTTCGGCGAGGATTTTTTTACCATTTGGAAATGAATACCGGCGCAAGATACGTCTGCGGTCCTCGCTGGGAAGCAAAGATCGTCCATTTGGAAGGCCCCGTCTGAGCGATCAGGCGGGGCTGACTTTTTTGCGGCGCTAGTCTTTGAAGACCGCGGGGCGTTTGCCGAATTCGGCGGCGATGACTTCCATCTGGTGCGGGCGTCCCAGCAGCGCCGCCTGTTCGCGGGATTCCGCGCGCAAAACCTCTGTTTCGGTTCCCGTCTCTGCCAAGGCGGTCAGACTTTTGGCGGCCTTGATCGCGCTTGGACTTTTGCCCGCGATGGTGGCGGCAAGCGCCATCGCGGCGGCCAGCGGGTCTTCGGCGATCTGGGTGATTAGCCCCCAGCGTTCGGCTTGCTCTGCCCCGATGGGTTGCGCGGTATAGGTCATCAGGCGCAGCACGTCGCCGCGCACCAGTTTGGGCAGCAGGACCATGCCGCCCATGTCCGGGACGATGCCCCATTTCATCTCCATCACCGCCATTTCGGTATCAGGGGCCGCGATGCGGATATCGGCCCCGAGCGCGAGTTGCAGGCCCGCGCCGTAGGTCTTGCCATGCAGCGCCGCGATCACCGGCACGCCGACGCGGGTCCAGACCATCGCGACCTCTTGCCACTGGTTGGTGGTGCCGTCGCCATGGGTGCGCGTCATCATCCGTTCCGTCGGGTCACCGCCCGCCAGCGCCCCCATATTGCCGATGTCGATGCCCGCGCAGAACGCCCGGCCCTCGCCCGAGATCACGACGGCACGCGCGTTCGATGCAGCGACCTCGTTCCCGGCGGCGATGACGGCGTCGATCATATCCTGATCAACGGCATTCATTTTATCGGCGCGGGTCAGGCGCACATGGGCGATGTGATTGTCATAGGTGACGGAAACGCGGCTCATTGGATCCTCCTTGAATTTTCGTCAGTTTGGGCATGAAGCCTGCGTGTTGCAAAGCGAAACGCTACGGCACCCAAAACCGCGCGCGGGCATGCTGATGTCACTTGCTCGAAGCAGGTCAGATGCAGTAGCTGATCCCCATGACACAGTATCGCCTCACCCCGCTTGCCGACGCCCTGCCCTCTACCGTGCCCTTTGTCGGCCCCGAAACGCAGGAGCGCGCCATGGGGCGCGCCTTTGATGCGCGGCTGGGGGCGAACGAGAACGTCTTTGGCCCCTCTCCCCGCGCGATAGAAGCGATGGCGCAGGCCCAGCAGTGGATGTACGGCGACCCGGAAAGCCACGACCTGCGCGCAGCACTTGCGGCGCATCATGGTATCTCGCCCGCCAACATCATCGTGGGCGAAGGGATCGACGGGTTGCTGGGCTATCTGGTGCGGCTCATGGTGACGGAGGGGGACGCGGTCGTGACCTCGGACGGGGCCTATCCGACATTCAATTATCACGTGGCAGGCTTTGGCGGTGTGCTGCATAAGGTGCCCTATGCCGGTGATCACGAGGATCCTACGGCCCTATTTGCCAAAGCTGCCGAGGTAGATGCCAAGCTGGTCTATCTGGCGAACCCCGACAACCCCATGGGCAGCTGGCATGAAGGGCCCGTCATTTCCAGCGCGCTAGAGGCATTGCCGAAGGGCTGTCTGCTGGTGCTGGACGAGGCCTATATCGATTGCGCCCCCGAGGGCACCGCCCCCGATCTTGTCGCCGATGACCCGCGTCTGATCCGGATGCGGACCTTCTCCAAGGCCCATGGTCTGGCGGGGGCGCGGGTTGGCTATGCCATCGGTGCACCGGATCTGATCACAGCCTTTGGGAAGGTGCGCAACCATTTCGGGATGAACCGCGCGGCCCAGGCTGGGGCACTTGCGGCCCTGCAGGACAGCGACTGGCTGGCTCATGTGCAGGCTCGAATCGCTGAGGCGCGGGACCGGATTGCGCAGATCGCTGCGGATAACGGGTTGATCGCCCTCCCCTCTGCCGCGAATTTCGTGGCGATTGATTGCGGGGCGGACGGCAGCTTTGCCAAGGCGGTGCTGGACGGTTTGGTGGCGCGCGGCGTCTTTGTGCGCATGCCCTTCGCGGCACCGCAGAACCGCTGTATTCGGGTCAGCTGCGGCACGCCAGAAAACCTTGATGCCTTTGCCGCGGCGTTGCCGGGTGCCTTTGAGGATGCGAAAAAAGGCTGACGTAGCGCATATCCCGCCTATGCTGGGCCATGATCCAGTTGCGAGGTGGCATCATGCGCTCTTCCGACCGCGGCCAATCGGCCCCTAACTATACCAGCGCCTGCGTCGTGATGTTCGGCGTCAATATCCTGTGGCTATTCGTTGTGATCTGGGCGCTGTGGGGCTTGCTGGCGGTGGCGCTGTCGGGCTGGGCCGTCAATGCCATGATCGATCGCATAGCCGCGCGACGGGGCTAGGCCCCGCCGATCACCTTCGCCGCCGCCTCTAGCGCGCCGGAGCCGCGTTTGATCCCGAGTGCGAACATCCCGGCCTCTATCCCGCCGAGCATCCCCATGATCATCTGACCGTTCACGTGCCCCATGTGGCCCAGACGGAAGAAACCGTGGCTTTCGGGGCTGCCCTTGGGGGCCATGCCCAGACCGATGCCGAGGGTCAGGCCGATGTTGCCTTCGACCCAGTCGCGCAGCTCTGTCGCTTGGGGGGCCTTGAGCCGCAGCGCTGTCACCGCATGGCTGCGCAAAGCGGGATCGGCGATGTTCAGGGAAAGATCGCCCTCTGCCCCCCACGCGTCACAGGCCGCCCATACCGCGCGCGCCAAGGTCTCGTGACGCTGCCAGACGGCTTCCAGCCCTTCGTCGTGGATCATATCCAGCGCCGCGCGCAGGCCGTAGATATGGTGCGTGGGGGCTGTGCCGCAGTGGTACTGATAGAACTCCTCGGGATTGGCGCGCAGGGTCCAATCCCAGAAACGGCTGACCCGTGGCATCGCATCGCGCACCGCAGCCGCACGGTCGTTGAAAAAGACAAAGCTCACGCCGGGCGGGACCATTAGCCCCTTCTGGCAGGCGGTGACCATGACATCGGCCCCCCAATTGTCCATCTCGAAGCGGTCACAGGCGAAGGACGCGATACAGTCCACCATCAGCAGCGCGGGGTGATCCGCCGCATCCAGCGCCGCGCGCAGACCGGCGATGTCATTGACCACCGAGGTCGAGGTATCCACATGCACGGCCAGCACGGCTTTGATCTCGTGGTTGGTGTCCGCCTCAAGACGATCGGCGATCTGGTCGATGTCCATAGTGGATTGCAGGCCGAAATCCATCACCTCGACGTCTGCCCCGATCCCCGTGGCGGCATCGCCCCAGCCGTGACCGAACCGTCCTGTCGCGGGCACCAGCACCTTGTCACCGGGGGCTACGACATTGCTCAGCGATGCCTCCCAGGCGGCGTGGCCGTTGCCAATATACATCGCCACCTGATGCTGCGTGCCCGCGATACGGCGCAGATCCTCCATCAGCGGGGGCATCATATCGACGATCTCACCGGCATAGATATTGGGGGCCGGACGGTGCATCGCGTTCAACACAGCCTCGGGCATGACCGACGGACCGGGGATCGCGAGGTAGCCGCGCCCTTGTGACAAGTTGGAAAGTTTCGGCATGACACGGGGGCCCTTCAGCAGGAAAAATCTCTTGCAACTTATCCGCAGCCAGCGCCGCGTCAATCACACAAAGCGCGCAGGCAGCTTGCCCTGCCCCCAAGGGCTGCGTAAACCCGTAGCTGTATATGCCCAAAGGAACCGGCCTTTATATGAGTGATGTGACCTATACCTCGCGCGAACTGCTGACCTGGCTTTGGCGCGACTATCTGAAAAAGCATATGTGGGTGCTGCTTGTCGCGATCATCTTCATGTCGATCGAGGCCTCGACAATGGGCGGGTTGGCAAAGCTGATGCAGCCGATGTTCGATCAGGTGTTCGTCGCTGGTGAGAAAGGCGCATTGCTGTGGGTTGGTTTGGTGCTGGTGGGCATTTTCGTCCTGCGCGCCGTGTCGGGTGTGGTGCAAAAGGTGCTGCTGACACGCATCAAGCAGAAGTCGGCGGCTGATATGCGGATCGATCTGCTGGACCGGATGATGGTGCAGGACGGGGCCTTTCACCAACAGAACCCCCCAGGTTTTCTGATCCAGCGCGTGCAATCGGATGTGAATGCCATCGGGTCGGT
>Ga0181377_1000749_pt1 | contig 11545 bp, 11 predicted proteins | sample LowvirmetaG_9_FD_130160 | JGI IMG/M metagenome (GOLD analysis project Ga0181377, IMG submission 130160) | Marine viral communities from the Subarctic Pacific Ocean - Lowphox_13 viral metaG | ecosystem: Environmental > Aquatic > Marine > Oceanic | place: Subarctic Pacific Ocean | collected...
CAGTTCCGGAGCCTTTTCCTTGCCGATGCCGTTGAACCACCAGCGCGCATCATATTCGCGAAAACCGGTCGGCTTCACCAGCGGCAGAATCTCGAATTCGAGCGTGTTTGGCTTAATGTCAGCCAGCGGTTTGGGCATCATATGCTTACGTCTCCGAAAATGTTGTGCGTCCCTACAACACGAGTGTGTCACTTCGACAAAGAGTATGCAGGTTTCGCGCCACAGGGGAAACCTGCGAGTTTCAAGGGGGGATGCCCCCAGCCCCTGCTCAGGACTGAGTCAGGAACCGGGCGATCCAGCCTCCCAAACGCGGATTGTCGAGTGGTTGTTCCAACGATCCGATGGCCATATCCACAGCTGTTTCCGCCAGCGGGCGGCCCTTGCGGATCGTGTAGAGGGCGGCTGAATACTCCGCGTTGAATTCGGGATGACACTGGAACGAGATCGCGTGGGTCTTGCCATAATCTATGCCCGCAAAGGGCGTGAAATCCGACCTCGCCAGCACGCTCGCGCCAGGCGGCAGGGTGACGACCTGATCCTGATGGCTGACCGGGACCGAAATCGTGGCCGGGCAATCCCCCTCCATCCAGTCCGGACAGGATTTCACCTCATAAGTATGCCGGCCGATGCCCCAGCCTTTCGGAGACTTCACGACCTTCCCGCCGAGCGCCTCGGCCATGATCTGGTGACCGAAACAGATACCCACCTGAGGCACACGCGCCGCAGCCACATCGCGAATGAACTGCATCAGCGGCACGATCCACGGATAGTCATCATAAACGCCGGCGGGTGAGCCCGTGATCAGGATGCCTTCAAGCGAGGCCGGATCCGGCAGCTCCTCGCCCTGAATGACCGAAATCGTCTCGAATTCCATGTCCGGGTCGGCGGCAGAGATCAGGCGCCGGAACATTTCCGGATAATCTGCAAAGTCCTGCCGGATGGGCTCGGGGATGAGTCCGGTCTCTATGATGGTGAGTTTCATGAGGGCTCAGTTTGGCAAGGCGTGAGGAGTTGAACGGGTGCTTTGCTGCGCATGGATCCACTCATCAATGCGGGCCTCCAATACATCGAGCGGCACCGCGCCTTCCGCAAGCGCGACATCATGGAACGCGCGCAAATCGAAATCCTCGCCCAGCGCCTCAGTCGCCCGGGCCCGCAGCTCACGGAATTTGAGCTCCCCGACCTTGTAGGCAACGGCCTGTCCGGGCCAGCCAATATAGCGCGTCACCTCGGTCTGGATGTTCAATGGGGCGAGCGCCGAATTCTCGATGAAGCAGGCCTCTGCCTCGGCGCGCGTCCAGCCATACCAGTGCAAGCCTGTGTCCGCGACAAGGCGGCAGGCGCGCCACATTTCATAGGACAGCGCCCCGAAATGCTCATACGGCGTACGATAGATGCCCGCCTCGCCTGCAATCCGCTCGGCATACAGCCCCCAACCCTCTCCAAAGGCCGTCGCATAATAATTCTTCCGGAACTCCGGCTGGTCCGGCATTTCCTGCGCCAGAGCGATCTGCAGATGGTGACCCGGAACCGCCTCATGCGCTGACAGGGCCGGCAGCTCATAGAGTGGCCTCTGGTCGAGGGCATAGGTATTCACAAGGTAAATGCCCATCCGTCCCTCTTCCGGATCGCCAGAGACATAACGCCCGGTCGTATAGCCCGGCGCGATGGCATCCGGCACCGGCTGAACCTCGAAATCGAGTTCCGGGAGTTTACCGAAATAGTCCGGCAGGCTGGCGCGCAGGCGTGCCGAAATTTCTTCGGCGGCCGCCATCAGCTCATCCGCAGACTGGGCGTAGAATTGCGGATCGGTTCGCAGATAGTCGAGGAAGTCCTCGAAGCTGCCTTCAAACCCGATTTCCGCCAAGACGTCTTCCATCTCGCCCCGAATGCGCGCCACTTCTGACTGGCCCAGCAGGTGGATGTCCTCCGGCGAGTACCCCGCCCCGGCCGTATAATGCTCGATCGCAGCGGCATACACGTCCCGCCCCCCTTCCAGACCCGCAATACCTGCGCCCTGACGCAAATAGGGCCGGTACTCGATCTCAAGGAAGCGCCAGACATCCAGATAGGCTGAGATGGCGCCTGCGGTGGCCGCGCGGCCCTCGGCCTGAAGACGGGCGGCGATCGCAGGGTCCATGTCTTCCGGCAGCGAAGCGAACGGGGCGTACAGTCCACTCTCGGTCGGGTTATCCATGATCTGTTCCCGAATCTGGTCGATCACGGTCTGCAGCGGGTCCTCATTGGCGGTCCAGCCGGTCTCGATCCCCCGGCGCATGTTTTCGATATTCTCTGCGAAATATCGCGGCACATCATTCAGCCGGGCGATCCAGGCTTCCGCGGCGTCCACACTGTCCAGGTCTGTCCGCATCGCGGCGAAGACCGGTTCAGCCTGGAATCCCCAGTCGCCAGTGAACGGGATACGCGCCGAATCGGTCTCGGCCCATATGATGTCGGATTTCAGCAGCCGAATCAGGATCGCCTGATCGATGACATGCTCGGTTTCAGCTTTTTGCACATCTTCCAGCAGGGCGCGGGCGGCCTCGGCCTGCGCAGCGATGGTGGCAGGTTTCACATCCGCCCAGCGATCCGGCGCTCGGTTTTCTTCCCTAGCTGCATCTTCAGGACTCACCGCATCCACATAAGCCTCATAGGCAGGAACCAGCGTGTCCAGCGGGTCCGCAGCCGCACTGTGTGCCAGCGCCCCAATGGCCAATGCAAAAAGAAAAGGTTTCATATTGTCGCTCCCAAGCCCTGCGCCGTTGACAGGATCATAGAGAAACCTAGAACCCAAGCGAAAGCGTTCATTGCAGGCAAGCAAGGTCATCCCTCATGACAAGCACTTCCCGGGCAGATCCCCGCCCATTGTCGCCACATCTCCAGATCTGGCGTTTCCACATCACGATGGCCTCGTCCATCACCCACCGCATTACGGGCACAGCCCTGTATTTCGGAACTTTTCTCATCACAGCCTGGATTGTCGCCCTCGCGACCAATGCCGAATGGTATGGCGTGATCGAAACAGTGGTTTCGGCCTGGTATGGCCAGATCATCCTGTTCCTCTGGGCCGTCGCGGTGCTCTTCCATTTCGCAAACGGCATTCGCCACCTGCTCTGGGACGGGCCGCATATCGGCTTTGAGCCGAAGACCGCCAGCACGGTTTCCGTGTTCATCTATCTGTTCGCCATTCTCGGCGCTGCGGCCATCTTCGCCGCCACGACCTGGCTCTAGGAGGCGACTGACATGGCATCACACGACTTCATCACGCCAGCAAAGATGGCTCGCGGGCTCGGTTCGGCCAAGACCGGCACCGAAACCCATATCCGCCAGCGCGTCTCCGCGATTGCGCTGATCTTCCTCGTTCCGTGGTTCGTCTATTCCATCATCAATGCGATGGGCGGTGACCTTGCTGCTGCGCAAGCCTGGGCTGCGAAGCCCTGGAACGCCATCCTGCTGATCCTGACCGCCGGCGCGGCGTTCTTTCACATGCGGATCGGTATGCAGGTCATCATCGAGGACTATATCGCGAAATCAGGAACCAAGTCGGCCCTGCTCATCCTGAACAGCTTTGCGTGCATCGCGCTGTTCGTGACTGTGGCCCTGTCGGTTCTCAAAATCTGGATTGGCGCGGGCGCCTGAGCCTCGCGGGAGAAACACAAAGATGAGCAATTACACCTGGACCGACCATACATATGATGTCGTGGTTGTCGGCGCTGGCGGCTCCGGCCTCCGCGCAGCCCTGGGCGCTGCCCAGGCAGGCCTGAAAACGGCCTGTATCTCGAAAGTCTTCCCCACGCGCTCCCATACCGTGGCGGCGCAGGGCGGGATCGCTGCCTCGCTCGGCAATATGGGCGAAGATGACTGGCGCTGGCACATGTACGACACCGTCAAAGGCTCGGACTGGCTGGGCGATCAGGACGCTATCGAATATCTCTGCCGCGAAGCGCCGGCCGCCGTGTACGAACTCGAGCACTGGGGCATGCCCTTCTCGCGGACCGAGGAAGGCAAGATTTACCAGCGCGCCTTTGGCGGCATGACCCGCGAATTCGGCCAAGGGCCCGTCCAGCGGACCTGCGCCGCAGCCGACCGGACCGGCCACGCCATGCTGCACACGCTGTACGGCCAGTGCGTCAAGGAAGAGACCGAATTCTTCATCGAATATTTCGCGCTCGACCTCATCATGGATGAGGAAGGTGCCTGCCGCGGTGTCACTGCATGGAAGCTGGATGACGGCACGCTGCACCGCTTCCGCGCGCAGAAAGTCGTGCTCGCCACAGGCGGATACGGACGCGCCTTCTTCTCCTGCACCTCGGCCCACACCTGTACGGGCGACGGCAATGCGATGGTGCTGCGCGCCGGCCTGCCGCTGCAGGACATGGAATTCGTGCAATTCCACCCGACCGGAATCTACGGTTCAGGCTGCCTGATCACGGAAGGCTCGCGCGGCGAAGGCGGATACCTGACCAATTCCGAAGGCGAACGCTTCATGGAGCGCTATGCGCCCTCTGCGAAGGACCTTGCGTCCCGCGACGTGGTCTCCCGCGCCATGACCATGGAAATCCGCGAAGGTCGCGGCGTCGGCGCGGAGAAGGATCATATCCATCTCCACCTCGAACACCTCGGCGCAGAAGTTCTGGCGGCCCGCCTGCCGGGCATCTCCGAAACGGCGAAAATCTTCGCCGGCGTGGACGTCACGAAAGAGCCGATCCCGGTGCTGCCGACGGTGCACTACAATATGGGCGGCATTCCGACCAATTATCATGGCGAAGTGCTGACCAAGAAGAATGGCAATCCGGATTCGGTCGTGGCGGGCCTGATGGCCGTCGGCGAAGCAGCCTGTGTCTCCGTGCACGGCGCCAACCGCCTTGGTTCCAACTCGCTGATCGACCTCGTCGTGTTCGGCCGCGCTGCGGGCCAGCGCTGCGGCGCGACCACCGAAGCGGGTGCAACCCAGCCGGAACTGCCGAAAGGCGCCACCGACAGCCATATCGCGCGCTTTGACCGCCTGCGCAACGCTACCGGCGACCAGCCGGTCGCCAAGCTGCGGCTCGAAATGCAGAAGGGCATGCAGAACAATTGCGCGGTCTTCCGGACCGGCGACGTCCTGAAAGATGGCGTCGATGCGATCGAGGAAGTCTACAAGAAGGCCCCTGGCATCGACGTGAAAGATCGCGGCATGGTCTGGAACACCGACTTGGTTGAAGCGCTCGAATTCGACAATCTGATCGCGCAGGCCGCCGTCACGGTGAACTCCGCTGCCAACCGTCAGGAAAGCCGCGGCGCGCATGCTCGCGAGGACTTCTCGGAGCGCAATGACGAAACGTGGATGAAACACACGCTCGCCTGGTGCGACGAGGCCGGCAAGGTCACGATCGACTATCGCGAAGTGCACAATTACACGCTTTCGAACGAAATCAGCTACATCGAGCCCAAGGCCCGGGTTTACTAGGACAGCAAGGCAAGCACGACATGGTACAGCTTACCCTCCCCAAAGGTTCCGCGCCGAAAAAAGGCAAGACCTGGCCGAAGCCGCAAGGCGCGACAAACCTTCGCCAGTTCCGGATTTACCGCTACAGCCCGGAAGAGGGCGGCAATCCGCGCTGGGACACCTATTGGGTGGACATGGATCGCGCTGGCACGATGATTCTGGACGTGTTGTTCTACATCAAGAACAATGTCGACCCGACGCTGGCCTTCCGTCGCTCCTGCCGCGAAGGCGTGTGCGGCTCCTGCGCCATGAACATTGCCGGCCAGAACACGATTGCCTGCACCAAGGGCTTCGACGAGTTGCCCGGCGGCGTCATCACGATTGCGCCCCTGCCCTCGCAGCCGGTGGTGAAAGACCTGATCCCGGACCTCACCAGCTTCTATGCGCAGCACGCCTATGTGCAGCCATACCTGAAGACGGTCACACCGGACCCGGAAAAGGAATGGAAGCAGTCCGAGGAAGACCGTGAAGAGCTGAACGGCCTTTACGAATGCATCCTCTGTGCGTCGTGCACGACGTCTTGCCCGTCCTATTGGTGGAATGGCGACAAGTATCTGGGGCCAGCGGCCCTGCTGCAGGCCTATCGCTGGCTGATCGACAGCCGCGATGAAGCGACCGGCGAACGCCTCGACGATCTTGAGGACCCGTTCAAGCTGTATCGCTGCCACACGATCATGAACTGTGCGCAGGTCTGCCCGAAAGGCCTGAACCCGGCCAAGGCGATCGCCAAGATCAAGCACATGATGGTCGAACGGGTTTCCTGATCCATGAATCCAAATTGGCCTCCATCCCGGGTTGATCCGGATGGGGGCTTTTTTATATGTCGACTTCACCTGACATTGATGTCTTTGGCGAGGCGCCGGAGGGTGAGCACCCCCGAATTGACCTGACAGCCGAGCACAAACCCCGCATTTGGGCCCGCTTCCTGGCCAAATGGATCGATTTTTATCTGTGCCTGATCCCCTCTTTCGTGATCATGATGGGGCTTATCTTCTTGTACAGCTTTGTGGCGACCCTGCTGGCATGGCCGGTGGATGAGACCATCTTCGACGGCTACATCTTCGTGGGCGTCTTTCTCATGTTTCACGCCCTGACCTTCACTGTGCTCGAGGCATTCTGTGTTTCCCAATTCGGAAATACACCCGGCAAGGCCCTGATGGGCATCAGAATACGGAACATTATTGGAAGCCGGCTGTCCTTCCGGTCCAGCCTGAAGCGTTCAGCCCTGGCGATGCTTGCCGGTATGGGGCTCGGCATTCCACTAATTAGCCTGATCACCCAGTTCATTTGCGCACGAACGCTAAGCGAAGATGGTTATGTATTATGGGACCGCGTGGACAGTCTTCAGTACCAGACCCAAGTGGTTGGTGCTTGGCGTTGGATTTTCGCCCTCGTCATCTACATCGTCTGTCGGACCCTCGACCTTGCCATGAACTACCTCTGAGGCAAGCACTTACCCGTTTGTGCTGAACACCGCTCGCAAGCCCTCCGGCTTTTCCATGCCCTGCAGCCGGTCGATCAGTTCCTCCACATCGAATTCCCACACCGTTGTCGGCGGCATGGGGCGGATGACCTTGCCCCCCAGCGCCTTGAACAGGCCATTGGCCTTGCGGTTTTCCGGCAGGGTTTCGGCCTCCAGCGTGGTTATCCCCCGGGCGCGGCAGGAAAGCGCCACAGAGGCAATCAGGAGGCGGGACAATCCGTGAGCCTGGTATTGATCCAGCACACCCAGCGCGAGCTCCGCGCGTGAACTGCCTTCTTGCTGACGAATGGCATGGGCGGCTGCCATCAGCGGCGTGCCATCTTCGCCCGTGTTGAGGATGCCCCAAGCAATGTGCAAATCGCCATCGGCGTCCGCCAGCATGTGAACCACCGCATCCGGCACGGTACTGGCGCCGCTGAAAAAACGTAGATAGCGGGATTCCGGAGACATGGAGCGGAAGATCTGCTGGAATCGCGCCTCATCCTCGAGGCCCACTGGCCTCAGAAGCACGTCCTGGCCGGTGTCGAGGGACACCTGAAGGGGCGCATTGCACATGAAGCTGCCAGCCTCCGTTCTGTTTCTCGCCTCGCAACGGCCCGGGTCCGCCAAGGATTAAGTCATGGCAGAACCCTTCGGACAGAAACTCGTTCCTGACTCGCTGGACAACGGTAGTGTTCAGCAGGCGAAAGGCAAGCCGTTCTGCGAATGCAAAAAGCGCGGCCATTCCTGACCGCGCTTTCTGATTTTGGTGTCGCTTGGTCCGCGATCAGACCGGATTTGGCTCCGGATCGCCGAGACCGCCATCGCCTTTTGGCTTGCGGCGCTTGCCGATCACCGGCACGGCCGAACCGGGCGTCGTGTCGTCATCGCCCAAGTCTGGGCGCGAAGGGGGATTGCCCTTCAGCAATTCGGAAATCTCTGCCCCGGTCAGGGTTTCATATTCCAGCAGGCCTGTGGCAATCGCTTCCCAATCGTTGCGGGATTCAGTCATGATCCGGCGCGCATCATCCATGCCCGTCTGGATCAGTGTGCGCACCTCTTCCTCAATCTTGCGCGAGGTCTCTTCCGAGACATGCGAAGACTGCATCAGCTGCTGGCCGAGGAACACGTCGCCCTGGTCATCGCCATAATCGACCGGGCCGACCGCATCGGCAAAGCCCCATCGGGTGACCATGGCACGGGCGAGACGGGTCGCCTGCTGGATGTCAGAGGCAGCACCTGCCGTGACATTGTCGTCGCCGAATTTCAGCTCTTCCGCCACACGTCCGCCCATCATGATGGCGAGGCGCGAGGTCATCTCGATCTTGGACATGGACAGCTTGTCGTCTTCCGGCAGCTGCATGACCATGCCGAGGGCGCGGCCGCGCGGAATGATCGTTGCCTTGTGCACGGGATCCGCTGCCGGCACCTTTAGCGCCACGACAGCGTGGCCGGCCTCGTGCCAGGCGGTCAGTTCCTTTTCCTTCTCGGACATGACCATGGAGCGGCGTTCCGGCCCCATCAGGACCTTGTCCTTGGCGTCCTCGAATTCCTGCATGGCAACGACGCGCTTGCCGCGGCGGGCAGCCAGAAGGGCCGCTTCGTTAACGAGATTGGCGAGGTCTGCGCCGGAGAAACCGGGCGTACCGCGCGCAATGGTGCGGGCGTCCACATCCTTGGCCAGCGGCACATTGCGCATGTGAACGCGCAGGATTTTCTCGCGGCCGATAATGTCCGGATTGCCCACCGTGACCTGACGGTCGAACCGGCCAGGACGAAGCAGCGCCGGGTCCAGAACGTCCGGACGGTTGGTGGCCGCGATCAGGATGATGCCTTCATTGGCTTCAAAACCGTCCATTTCGACCAGCAGCTGGTTCAGCGTCTGTTCGCGCTCGTCATTGCCGCCGCCGAGGCCAGCGCCGCGCGAGCGACCGACCGCGTCGATCTCATCAATGAAGATAATGCAGGGGGCAGAGCGCTTGGCCTGTTCGAACATGTCACGGACACGGCTGGCGCCGACACCGACAAACATTTCAACAAAGTCCGAGCCGGAAATCGTGAAGAACGGCACGCCCGCTTCGCCGGCAACAGCCCGGGCGAGCAGCGTCTTACCAGTGCCCGGAGGGCCCACCAGCAGCGCACCTTTGGGGATCTTGCCGCCAAGGCGCTGGAATTTGGATGGATCCTGCAGGAATTCGACGATCTCCTGCAGCTCTTCCTTGGCCTCGTCCACGCCGGCGACGTCATCAAACGTCACGCGACCATGCTTCTCCGTCAGCAGGCGCGCCCGGCTCTTGCCAAAGCTCATTGCGCCGCGACCGCCACCAGACTGCATCTGGCGCATCATGAAGAAGACAAAGCCGACAATCAGCAGGATCGGCAGGATGGAGAAAATCAGCGAGGCGAACGTGTTCTGGCCGCTGTCCGCGTCCACCGTGAACGGCACCTGGTTCTCTTCGAGGAATTGCTGGGTCGTCATGTCGAGCGACCGCAGTTCGCTAACCATGGTCCGGCCATCTGTCGTGGTGACAATGATGCGTTGGTCGCCGAGGGTCGCATCCGCGACCTTCCCGTCTTCAACCAGCTCATAAATGACAGACAGTTTGGCCTTTTCAGCGCGGGCGGCCTGAGGATTTCCACCCATGGCAACGGCCATGCCGATGACCAGAAGGGCAATCGCGCCCCAGATAGCCAAGTTCCTGACGTTCATTTTGCGTATCGCTCCAGATTCCGGTGTTCGCCCGTAAGATAGGAAGTTTATCGCATGAAAACGACTCAAAAGCTCTTAAAATGGCTGTTTTGTCACGTATCGCCGGTATAGAGCGCCCGGATTGCCCCGAAACGGACGCGCGCAAGGGCTGGATCCGCCGCCATACCGGCGATTCCGGGTTCGGCTGACAGCTGCACATTACCGCGCTTGCGATAGATCAGGACGCCGCCCAGCGTGGCCCCTGAAAAGGGCTGATCTGTCATTAGCCTGGCTGCCAAGGGCTGCACCGCATCCCGGCGCGGAGGAACCTCGCGGCCCCCGACGATCTGCAACATCAACCCCAGAGCGCGCTCCAGCCGCTCCGGCGGCAGGCGTGACAAGTCAAGCCGGAAGCCAGCCGTGCCCTCCTGCGCAACGGACTCGGCCATCCAGCGGCCAATCAACCGCTCTTCCAGCACGCGCACGCCTTGCAATTGGTTCTGGCAGGCGAGGATACGTGTTTTCAGGCCGCTTTGGCCGCTGAGCAGCCTGCGCACGCGAACCCGCTCATAGGCCGGGTTACGATTGGACGGATCCTCGATCCATAGGATCCCGCGCGCGCTCAAAAAAGCCTGGAGTTCGGCGCGATCGCGCGACAGGATCGGCCGGGTAATCATCACCCCCTGCCCTTCCGGCCAGACCGGGGAGAGAGCGAGGGGCTGCATGCCGGCAAGGCCATACCAGGTCGAGCCCTGGCGCGCGCGCATAAGAAAGGTTTCACATTGATCGTCTGAGGTATGACCGAGCAGCAGGCGCGTCCCCCTGCGCGCCCGAAGCGCTTCAGCCATCAGGCCATGCCGCGCCCGGCGGGCCAGCGCCTGTTTTGATACAGGCGTCTCCCAGACCAATGTTTCATGAGGGATGCCGAACTGCGCGCAAATGCTGGCCACATGGCGCGCCTCATCGGCGGCTTCCGGGCGCAGGCGATGATCTACCGTGAAAGCCACAAGTTCGCGATCAGACTGCTTCGCCCAGTCATGGGCCAGCACGAGCAAGGCCAGCGAGTCGCTGCCGCCGGAGACCGCAACGCCAACCGGCCCTGAAGCCTTGCCACAGAGCCGGTCAAACGCGTTCATCATAAGTCAGGAAGAGCGATCAGTTGTCACAACCGGACTTGGTCCGCTCAACCGCTGCCAAATCCCGCGTCACACCCGAGGCATTGGGGTAGCGGCTCGGCAGCGTGCCAAGCGCCAGGCAGGCCTTTTCCTTGTCCCCGATCAGGCGCATGGCGCGCGCCAGCTTCACCAGGGCATCCGGCGCACGCGGATTGTCCGGATAGGACCGGATCATCGTCGTGTAAGCGGCGCCGCTGTCGGCATAAGCCTTCTGCTGGTAGAGCGACTCGCCCAGCCAGTAATGCGCTTCGCCCGCCTGCGGATCATCGCCAAATCGCTCAAGGAAGGCCCGGAAGGCTTCTTCGGCGCCGGCATAATCGAACTGGATCAGCTTGGATTTGGCCAGCGCGAAAAGCGCGCCGGCCTCACCCGGCAGGGCGCTGGCAGGAATGGTGCCCAGCGAGCCTTCCGGCAGAGACTCGCCGGGGGTGGCCGCGCCGCCCATGGTCAGGCGGGTCGGACCGGATGTGTTTGAAGACGTGTCACCCATGGAGGTGGGGGCATCAAGGCGGCGTGGACCAGAGGCGAAGCCCTGGTCAGTCGCGCTATTGGCGTCCGGCATCGTACCGAATTCCCCGCCGAGGCTCTCCTGCTCGGGAGCCGCTTCAGGCATGATCCCGGCTGAGGAGAGATAGGATTTGAGCGAGACAATATCTGCAGACTGATTTTCCAGCCGTGTGCGCAGATCATCGACCTCGTCAATCAGCGCCTCATTGTCCCGGGAAAGGTTC
>Ga0181377_1000751_pt1 | contig 11538 bp, 9 predicted proteins | sample LowvirmetaG_9_FD_130160 | JGI IMG/M metagenome (GOLD analysis project Ga0181377, IMG submission 130160) | Marine viral communities from the Subarctic Pacific Ocean - Lowphox_13 viral metaG | ecosystem: Environmental > Aquatic > Marine > Oceanic | place: Subarctic Pacific Ocean | collected 2015-12-10
GATATAGAAACGAATATTGGTATGTCCTAGAAGGAGATATCATGATTGAACTAGAATTTAACAAGAAAAAAGAAGCAATCTATCTGCGTCCACATGACACATTCTTAATACCTAAGGAATGCTGGCATAAAACAACGAATATCGGTGATGAACCAGCACATATTATTGAAGTACAATATGGCGAAAGTTGTGAAGAAACTGATATTACACGTAAATAAAACAATCTAAAAACTTGACAATATAGCGATTCGTGTTATATTATATACATAATCAACAAAAGAGAGGTTAATTATGAATATGAAAAAACTACTTGCTACAGTATCAATGATAATAGCAATGGGCACAATGGCTACTGCATCATCAAATGTGATGGCTAGTCAGAAGATGCTTAATCAGTTAGGTTATAAAGCAGGCCCCAATGATGGGTTAGCTGGAAACTTAACACATAATGCAATGAATAATTTCTATGCAGATAACGGCAAAGTGTTCGATGGCACAATAGATGCTAACGAAGTTACAGACTTGAAGGTAGCAGTTTCTAATGCTCCTAAGTTAGATTTCGAAACACAGAAAAAGAACGGTATGATTACTACGTTTGGTAATTATATTTCTACTGATAACAAAGTGGATACAGTTTGGGGTTCTCATTATTATTTGCCTAGTGATGTCTTTGCAAAGAAAGTACAAAATAGTCACTCCGCAGTATTTTGGACAAACAGTATAACATGGGGTAATCTAAATGGTGATGATAAGCCTGACTTAGTTTTGGGTTGGGAAATGCATACAAGGTGTGAAGGTCTTGGTACAAAAGACACTCATACAGGTACTTGGTATTGTGAAGGTGAAACACCAGATGATGTTTTGTCAATGCTACCATTTAGTATGTTAGAAGTTGATGTCTCAAGTAGAGAAGACCTAGTTGATAATCTTATTGTTACTGAAAAAATGACAACTAGAAACTGTTTGAGACCTCTAGTAGTAGATTTTAATAGTGATGGTATAGATGATTTGTATTGTCCTAGTTCTACAGGTGGTAGAGATAAGAATGGTAAAGCATTCTTTGGTGGAGCCGATATGGTATTCATTTCAAATGGTAAAGGACAATGGGTACAAACACTTGAAAAAGGTGACATGGTAAGTAAAGCTGGTTTCTATATGGGCTTTTCTCACGGTGCAACTGCGGCGGATATTGACAATGATGGTGACATAGATGTTATCACTCCTCATATTGAATGGGAAAGTACTAAAGGTGGTGCTAAGATTTACTGTCACGTAAATGATGGTAACGGAAACTTTACAGTTAAGTGGTGTGCTGACCAATTTGCATTTGGTGTTACTACTGGTGATTATGATGGTGACGGTAATGTTGACTTGATGGCGTCAGGTGGGTGGCATCAAAGTCCTGCTTACATGCATAACAATTCTAAAAAGCATCAACAATCTCCAATCTTGTTTGGTGATGGTAAAGGTAAATTCGGTAAGAAAAGAAAGTGGAATTACTTAGAGGCATCGTATGATATCTATGGTTCTAACTTCTTGTTCACTTCTCTTATTGGTCCAGTATCATGGGACTTTGATAATGATGGCGATGTAGATATTGCAGGTTCATCTATTGGTCCTCTATATGTTGGTGGTACACATACAATATGGGAAAACGATGGTAAAGGAAACTTCACTGTTGCAGACCAAGTTCCGTTTATCCCTTCTCCAGAAAGATTTAAGTCAAGAAAAGCATTTAAGAAAGAAATCGAAATGGAGACTAACCAATATAACTCATACTGTGGTAGAAGTATATTGATTGACTTGAATGAAGATGGACTTATGGATATCTTCTGTGATGCTCCTCCACAGAGTATGCATAATGGATGGTTCTTTGTAAACCAAGGTAACTTAGAGTTTAAAAAAGTATCTCCATACAAAGCATGGGAAGATGGTTATGTTGATTACTACACTGGTGAATGGGGTGGAGTAAACAAGAAATTCGAAGGTTTCAATGATGCAGATATGATGGCACCAGGAGGCTTTTGGAAATATAAGTCAGACTTCTAATAATTAACTCTCTTTTGAACTAAATTAGCCCGGCTTATGTCGGGCTTTTTTTATTGATAAATAAAGTATGTAGTTAATAGAGAATTAAATATGAAAAGAATTATAAAGCTAGACCCAGAAATCAATCCAATAACAGTTAAAGACGGTAGAGGTATAATAAGTACATACTATCCTCAAACAACTGATATCAAAGAGTGGAGTTATATCGTAACTCTTAAAGGCTCAGTAAGAGGACATCATCTACATAAAGAGTTTGACGAATACATTATGTTTGTAGAAGGTAGTGGTGTATATACTGAACTAACAGAAGGCAAAGAACTTGTTACTCCTGTAGCAACTGGAGATTGTATCTTTATTCCTAGACTAACACCTCATACATTTTATCCAACTGCTGATTCAAAAGCGATTGCACTTATTACAAAGAAGTGGAATGATTGTGACGAACCTTTAACAAGAGTTAATAATGAAGAAGCCTAAAAGAAATATCAGAATGATTGACAATGAACGGACTGATTGTAGAGTATGTGGAAGTCCAGTAAAGCAAATAGTTGACTTTGGTAGAATACATGTCAATGACTTTCCTACAACACCAGACGATACTCCTGGCGAAGCGCCTATGGTGTTAGACCAATGTGAGAAGTGTGAGTTAGTTCAACTTAGACATACTGTTAATCCAAAGATATTATACGGAGAACACTATTGGTATGAAAGCGGATTGAATGCTAAACTTAAAAATAACTTATTCGATATTGCAGGGTATATAAATGATAACACTACTAAAGGTGATGTTGTATTAGATATCGGTGCAAATGATGGCACGTTGTTAAGTGCAGTTAACTCAGATAGATATAGAATAGGATGTGAACCAGCACCTAATCTAATTAAGAAGTTAGTAAAGAATTGTGAAGCAACTATAAATGATATGTGGCATTACAAACTGATGCAAGGCAAGAAAGCAAAAGTTATTACTGCTATTGGTATGTTTTACGATATGGATAATCCAAATGATTTTATCTATAGTGTGAATGAAGCATTGACAGAAGATGGTATCTTTATTGCACAGTTAATGACACTTGCTCCTATGCTTAAAATGAAAGACTTAGGCAATGTATGCCATGAACATTTAGAATACTATAGCTATAAGAGTCTTGTAGAATTATATGAAACTAACGGTCTTGAGATTTATAAAGTAGTAGAGAACGATATACAAGGCGGTAGTTATCAACTGTGGGCTAGAAAAAAGAATGAAGGTAGTATAGAATACCATGAAGACTTATCTTCTTTAGAAACATTCTTTGCAGATGTAGAACGTAATGGTATGCTATTAAGAACTGTATTAAAAGATAATAAAGCAAACGGTGGCAAGAATTATGTATACGGTGCTAGTACAAAAGGAAATACAATGTTGCAGTTTTGGAAACTGCATGGGCTATTCGAAGGTGCCGCTGAAATACATCCTGATAAGATAGGTAGATATACAGTTGGTACACAAATACCTATTGTCAGTGAAGAAGATGCAAAGAAAGATGCAGACTTATTCTTTGTTCCTAACTTTGGATTTAAAGATATGTTTGTAGAAAAAGAAAAAGAATGGATTGAAAATGGTGGCAGAATGCTATTCGCAATGCCGGAAGTTAATGTCATAGAAAACAAATGAAACAAGAAATTGTATATGTAACACAAAAACAGATATCATGCACTGGAGAGAATGATGACCACCCTAAAGTTTATTATACTCTCAAAAGCGGAGAAGCAGTTTGCGGATACTGTAATATCAAATACGTACTAGTTAAGGAGAAAGAAAAATGAAAATCGCAATAACAGGTGGGGCAGGATATGTTGGTTGTAGGTTAAGTGAACAACTATTAAACAACGGACATGAAGTTATTTGTATAGATTGGTTAAAGTATGGAGTACAACCCATATTAAACATATTAGATAGAAAAGGATTTCATTTACACAAGATAGATATTTGTAGTCCAGAAGTAGAACCTATTTTAAAAAGTGCAGATGCAGTAATTCATCTAGCAGGTATTGTAGGCTATCCGTCATGTGAACGTGAACCAGACTTAGCATATAGAATTAATGTAGAAGGAACTAATAGAGTTATCGATGCTTCTGTAGGTAAACCTTTTGTATATGCAAGTACAGGAAGTGTATACGGTGAGTTAGGTAAGACATGTGATGAAACATGTGAGACTAATCCAATCAGTACATACAGTGTTTACAAACTTGATGGTGAAAAGAAATTAGAAGGAACTGATGCAGTTATACTAAGACCAGCAACTGCATTTGGTGTGAGTAATAGATTAAGACAAGACTTACTTGTTAATGACTTTACTTACAAAGCAATAGCTGAAAAGAAATTGGTCTTATTTGAAAAGCACTTCAAACGTACTTTCTTAAGCATTAACGACTTGGCACGTTCATTCAGATGGGCGTTAGAGAAATACGATATTATGAAAGGCGAGATATGGAATGTCGGTGATGAAACATTAAATCATACTAAGTTAGACATTGCACAAATTATTCAAAGCAAAGTCGATTATGAATTAATTATTAACGATGAATTATCTCACGATAAAGATGGTAGAGACTATTTTGTTGACTATACAAAAATTAGAAACATCGGGTTCACTGCTACCGAAACTCTTGAAGATGGTATTGATAGTTTAGTTAAGTTGTATCACGCCGCGTGATTTTTAACAACACTTGAAATTTTTATTACGTCTTCTTCACGTAAATCAAACTGACCAGGCAAATGTAAACCTCTACTTGCTAGTTCGTCTGCTATTGGTGTAAGTGTTCTATACTGTTTATGAAAAGGTTGATTACAAAGACTATCGTATACTGCACGACAACCTATGCCTTCTGCACGTAGTTCTTCTACAAGATTATCTCTCTTGCTTACTAGTATCTCTGGATATGTAGGAGTTGCAAATTCTAAATCTGTAGGAATAAAATCTACTACACCCTTAAGATGTTTACGATACCACTTAAACAAATGTTTCTTGTGTTCAACGATGAATGGTAATTTCTTCATTTGCGGAACACCGAATGATGCTTGTAAGTCTGTGAATTTAAAATTCAATCCCATTACGTTATATACTTCTCCAACTTTAACTGTTCTGCCAAAGTTTTTTATAGCATGAATTTGTTTACTAATATTTTCATCATTAGTAACGATACAACCACCTTGTCCTGTAGTAATAATCTTTGGTGCTCCAAAACTGAATACACCCATGTCACCCATAGTACCACAGTGTATATCGTTTACTGTTCTACTGCCTAGTGCTTGTGCAGAGTCTTCAATTACGACTCTACCACTTTCTCTTAAAGATTTGATTTGTTCTTGTACATCTTTAGGATATCTACCATTGATTGCTGATACAAATATAACTCTACAATCTGCTGGTATCTTATCAAAGTTTATACAGTAATTGAATGGGTCAACATCAACTATTACAGGAACACCGCCCATTAATATTGCACCATTACATGTAGCCGCTTGAGTATATGCACTTACGGCAAACTTCTCTCCTGGCTTGATTTTAGCTACCATAGAAGCACACAGGAGACCCGTAGTAGCACTTGTTACCATGTGTGCATACTTGGCACCTGTATAGTCACATATAAGAGATTCTAATTCTCTGGTTTTTGTGTGTTCCATAATCCACCCACCAGAATTGACATAGTTGTAGACACTCTCAATTTCTTCTTTCCCGTATACGGGATTCATATGACTATTCTTTGTGAGCATTTACAAACTTCTCCATCTTGTGTTTTACGTGTTCATAGAATACTAGGTTACCAGTAATACTAGGATGCACCCAATTAAATAAACCTTTAAGTTCTAATTGTCTCCAACACTCATATTGTCCATGTACATGTTGTACAAGAGTGGGTTCGATACCATCAGAACGACCAATGACTGTGTCCATTACAAAGTCCATTAGCTTTCTAGTAAATATATTGTCCTTCCATGTGTATTTATCAATTTTATTCTCTTTCATAAAACTCATAATCTTATCTTCTTTCAAATACATCTTTAATGTTTGATGTACAAAGTCAGCACCCCAATTTGGCTCCATAGGTCTAACACCAGAATGATTACATAATACTTTCTGCCAGCTAGGTTCTAACACTGTTATATTTTCATATGGTTCTACATCCTCATAATCTATATCACTATGAGCACCTAGTATACCAATTGGCATTCCTAAGTTATTCATGTCTTCTAAGTCAGCATGAAGTAACTTTTTTCTTTCTTCTAAATAATCTTTTGATTTAAAAAAAGTGTTAAGAAAGTGTTCTACTTTTACATGTTTGAAAACTATCTCATCTTCTTTATAATGTGGCCAGCACATTTCATTTTTTAATGTGTTATAATATAATCTAGCAAATGGATCACATAAAACCCATATGATAGGTTTTATAGGCTTCCACCCATCTACGTGTCCCCACCTTCTAATTTCTTCACAACACTTTTTATTACCAACACCATGTGCAGGTAACCATGCTTCTCTGTAACTGCCTAAAGAATGATTAAATTCTTTTGCAAATAAATCACCTATGTTTATTGTATTACCAACACCGTCGTTTCCTAATGGCGTTGAATAACTTTGTACTGCCCAACTAGGCCCTGTGTAAATAAAATCATTGTCATACTTGTTCATAATACCACTCGTAAGTCTTGGCGAAGGCATCTTCCATTGAAAATTTCGGGACCCACCCTAATTCTTTTAAACGTGTATTGTCTATCGCTCTGTTTTTAATTCCTTCTGGTCTATCAGTATTGAACCAAAGATTACCTTTGTAACCACTAACTTTAATTAATAGTTCAGCTATTTCTCTGATAGAAATCTCATAGCCACTTGCTACGTTAACTGTATCATACTTATCGTTATTTAATATTATATCCATTGCCGCAACTGCGTCTTCAATGTAAAGTATATCTCTACTCTGATTACCTGAACCCCATATCTCAATACTATCTGAATTGTTTTTACAGGCATCAGCAAACTTTTGCATCAATGCACCTATTACGTGTGCATGTTCTCCTGTTCTATCATGTGGTCCAAACATATTTGTATTAATTGCAGTACGCCAATGTGTGTCATACTTTTCATTACTTGCTCTGCATTGATACATGCCCATGAGTTTAGGCAATGCAGTAGGAAAGTATGTAGCGAAAGGTTCACCTTGTAGTAACTGAGTTTCGTTATAGGGTTGTTCACCAATCTCAGGATAACTACATGTGCTTCCTTGTAGTAGTACTCTGTCTGTTCTTGCAAAACGACAGGCTTCAAATAAGTTATTTTGAATTGTTAAGTTCTTAATCATTAATTCAAAACTCTTATCTAAGTCTTCTTGTAGGCCACCAACAGTAGCCGCATTTATAATTACATGTGTAGGCTTCTTTATATGTATATCTTGTTTAGTTGAGATACGTGAGGTATAGTTTGCATTTTGAGTGTTACCTCCTTCTGCATCGGGTATCAGTTTCTTATACCACGTTCCTACTAGTCCTCTATCTCCTGCTATATAATATTTCATTTAATTGTCCTTAGTGATTATAAAATAATCATTCATTTCTGGAGTAGGACAATGTAACGTTGACATTGGAGTTTGGTGTCCTCTATGTGGATTTTGCCAATGTGCGATAGCGTCCTGCTCTCCTTTAAATCCTTCAAATGTAGTATATGCATATGGGAACGGTTGTATTAGTGCCGCACCTCCTACTTTCAAATGTCTCTTAATACAATCTATGAAGTGTTGTATATCAGACGTTTCAAAAGGTGCAAAGAAAGTATTTCTATCTTTGTTCTCATCTGTAATTTGCCAAGACTGTGATATGTTTCCATTTACTAATCTAACAATCTTATCTGTTTTCCAGAATACATTTGACATATTCATTAGTATTATATCATATTTTTCTTTAGGATCAAAGTCTTTTCCGTACGTCTGTTCTATATTATTAAGCAAATCGAAATCTTTTTGTGGTTGAATATGAACATCTGCTGGAGTTCTTATACCTAATGTCTTCCATATAAGTTTAAGTTCTTCTAAAGAATCACCTGCTTCTTTGTATGAATTTGTAGAATGCACATTAGTAAACCCTTCACTCTCTAAGAAGTGTGGCATGAAACCAAAGTGAGTTCCTATATCAAGTATCTTAATATCTTTAGGTGCATAGTTTAATCCTAAGTTATCAAGCATCATACTATGATTTACCCAATATGCAGACTCTAAAGATGATTTTAAATAGTTCTGATGATACACAAGTTTCTTACTTAATGATTTGAATTCTTTCTTGTATACGTCTTTAAAATTATCAAAGTATTGTTCAAAACGAAAACCAATTCTATCTATACTGTACGGCTTTCTAAAACGCCATGAACCCCATTCATTGTATGCTACAAAATCCCAAGCATAATGTTTATCGACCCATTCTTTTTGTTCTTTAGTTAATTCGTCTGGTGTTTCAATATCAACAGTTTGTAATATTTCTACAATGCGTCTTGCTAAGTCTCTATGTCTATGAGGCAAGTGCCAGTCTACGCATCTTGCATAATGTCCTGTATTGTGCAAATCATCTAAGTCTATTGTGTAACTAATATGCAATCCGTGTTGTAATGCACTTTGTTCTTCTAACTCTACTTTGTCTTTAGGTTCGTTAAAGTCTTCACCTAATACTTCGTGTGAGTTTGCTAAGTATGATGCAAATCTTTTATAAGGATGACGAGTGAATGCAATCGTATGAATCTTTTCTATGTTGTCAATTTCTTTTCTTTTAACTAATCTATATCCTAGATGTGGTGCAATTTTTTCTGCTATAACTTTATCAAGCATACCCAATATAGGAAGAATTATTGTATTAGTATTCTCACTGTACCAAACATATGTTCGTAACTGATTGTCTTCTAAATCCTCAAATTTGGCGCTCTCACGTTGTGGTTTGTAATCACCTTTACTCATAGATTGAAACGCATGTTTATATACTGTTGGTGCATAAACATTTTTATAATGATTGTAATTGAATTCAAGCATCTGTTGTAATACTTTATCGTACTCCCATTCGGTACCGTCTCTTTGTAATTCAGTATAGTCTACAATTCTTTTTACTACTTTTGCAATAGCATCTATACGTTCATTATAAGGTAACTCATCATAACCTTCATCCCAAAATCCATCGAATGTTTTAAATCCCAATCTTCTTAAATTTGCTAAGTAACCTTTATCTCCTACAACAATAAACGGCTTTTTAGATAATATTGATTGTGAAAGTTTTTCACTTATAGAAACGTGTTCATCGCTATGTGTAAATTCTGTTATTAGTTCTACGTATGCCCTTTTTCTATATGGCATCATTTCTTCAATTCTATTCAAAGAAGATCCTGATAACCATTCGTCCCTAGAATGATTCATACTATATGGTAATTCGTCTTTATAATATTCTGTAATAATAGTGTTAGCCATATCACTATCATAAGAACCACCACGAATTGCGTTTATGTCACTCTCAAATAAAGGATCGCCTTCACCAGAATTGTCTGTTCCTAGAAAACTATAATAAGCATTTTCTTTTAAAGACGTATGATTTTCAATTAGCTTTGCTAGTATATCAAGTCTGTGTGGTCTAATTCTTTTGTTAAGAAATAATAAATGTCGTTTGTGTATTTGACTATAATCGAATTCCCATTTATCATCATAAACATTTTCTATTTTGTTTTCTTCATAGTCTGCGAATCGTAAAGTACTAGTTGATATAGTTAAGAATTCAATATCACCTTTGACTTGTTCATTTTCAAACATTGTCCAATACTTAACGTTTTGTGAATTTTTCTTTTGAGAATAAAACTTGTTTACTTTCTCATAATAAGATATTGGAATAAGTTCTGCACCCATATCAAAAATTATACATGCTTCGCCATCTTCTAATTCTTTAGTAATCTTTTTGTCTGCAATAGTCTTATCAATTAGTTTGTCAGTCAACGTAAGATAGTCATAACCATCAAACTCATCTTCATCAAAATACTCACACGCAATAAGCGGAGATATGAAATAGTATTTGTCATGTCTAACATCTGGATGTAATTCATCTAAAAAGTTTTGATACATGTCATAGTGTTGTGGTTCCGCATGTACTGTTTGTATTTTTTCAGAACGTTCTATTGTCCACTTATTATAATACATTCTTCTCATCTTTTTACTTTTACTTTGAATACTTTTCATTGTCGCATCAAATTCTTTGTTTGTTTCTTTACCACAGAAGATTGAACATGTACGTAATCTCTTGTTATTAATGTTTGTATCTTTCCAATTATCAGGCCAGTGTTTTTGAAACATCGGGCCATCAATTATATCTTCTAAACTAGTATGTTCTAAACTTATTTTGTCTCTACCAAAACTATCGATAAACTCACGTAGTTGTGTTGTTTCCTCATCTGGGAAAGCATATAACTTACTAGCAGTCATACAACATGGGAATACTAGTCCTTCACTTGAAACGAAAATACTTTTTGGTTTAATAACCATACAATCAATCTTAGTTTTACCTAACTTGATTTCATGTTTACTAAGCGGTCTAGTCTTATCCCAATCGTATTTATGAGTGTAGGATTCCTTAGAAGTTTTAGACTTAGTAAAATGTATTGTTTGTAAAATCTTTTCAGGGTTATCAGTATCATCTCCTTCAACTTTTTTGAAAGATGATTTTGCAATATAATCATTAATTACTTTGTTACTGTTGCCATCAGATGGTGGGTGTATTTCATAATCTTTCAAACCACTTTCATTGAATACTGCCAACGCCGGTTGTGCTTTGCCTTCAACAACACTGTCAACAAATCCTAATGCTTTCTTAGAAAAGAATTCATGTATTCCTATATCTTTTGCTAATTGCTTTGCTTCTTCTACTTGATGTTGGTTATGCTTGAATACTAGAAACTCCCATCTAGCATGGCCACCACCTTTGATGTAGTGCTTCATAGCAGACATAATCTTAGACCAGTGTGTGCCTCTTCTATATATCCAGTTAGTATCTTCTAACCCGTCTACACTAAAAGTCATATGCCCATTGGTGCCTATTATCTCACCTAGTTCTTGCCAGAACTTTGGATTACGACCACTAGCATTTGAATTCATAGTAATTCTAATATTTGGATTTATCTCTTTAGTATATCTTAATATTGGTATTAGTTCTGGATTAGTCATAGCATCACCGTAGTTGCCACACAATGACATTCCGTATAATTGTGCTAAAAACTTTTTATTGAAATATTTTTTATATTGTTCTAGTGTAACATATGTTTCTTTGTATCTTGGATTCTTTCTTCCACCCTGTTCTCTACGATTACATACAGGACATAATGCATTACAAAGACTGCTACTTTCAAAATCTAAATGTAAAATTTCATCAGAGTTGTACATTAAAAATGACCTTCGAACTCAGGTAAAAAGTCTAGTATATTTTGTTTTCTAATCTCA
>Ga0181377_1000752_pt1 | contig 11528 bp, 20 predicted proteins | sample LowvirmetaG_9_FD_130160 | JGI IMG/M metagenome (GOLD analysis project Ga0181377, IMG submission 130160) | Marine viral communities from the Subarctic Pacific Ocean - Lowphox_13 viral metaG | ecosystem: Environmental > Aquatic > Marine > Oceanic | place: Subarctic Pacific Ocean | collected...
TTATACTGTATAATCATTAATTTGTAAAGATTTTCTTTCCACAAATCTCGTTGATCTGAATAGCACTCATTTAAGTAATGATCTAATACAGGTTTAAAATCATTGTGCATATCTACGAAATAATCAAAATCTTCATCATCTAATTTTGTTGACCAATCGTATACATACAGTTTTTGTCTTTGTACGAATTCTGTAGGATTTTCTAGTTCCCAATGTTCTGGGCTTGCCATATAATCGCTATCATAACTAAAAACATTTCCAGAATGTATTTTAGAAAAACTCTTGTTTGGTATATTTGGATCTTCCCAACTACTTATATCTTGTTGGGTATTATGTCTAGTAAAATAACTATTATCAAGTTTATCAAATAAACGTTTTGCTACTTCAAATCTGTTATTATACTTACCAGACAATAATGAATTATCAGCAATAGGCCAAATACCTTGTTGCTGATAATTGTCTAATATTTCATATGAATGATCACTAAAGTTCATTTTTGATTTCTGGCACTTTTCTAATTTCAGTTTCGCCAGTTGCATCTTCAACTACTTTAATATAACCAGTTGCTTCAAGCATTTTTAATGTTTCTTCCATGCCCTTTAGCACACCTTCTTTGTACCCACTTTTATAATTAAAATAAGCACATGCGATTACAAAGGCGCACATTATTAATGTTAATTCAATATCCATAAACATATTTATCCTTCCATTTTTACTGCACCTAATGCAATTGCATGAAGTGAGTGCGTTTGTACCTTAGTCATTATATCCAAAAGATTTGCTTTTTCTTTAAGAAAAACTTTTGCAAAGCTAGGATCATTTGCTACGATATCTGCACTGTTGTCAATTAAGTCAGCTAGCTTTATAATTTGTGCTTGCTCACTTGCCATTCCAAGACGTTTAGCGTCTATGCCTTTACGTACTGCTCTGTTACCATCTTCGGGTTTACTAGTATCAGTTAATTCAAGAACCAACTTAAATACAACCCATCCAAATTCTTCAGCAATCAATGCAGGTGATACATGAGTATCTTCTATGACATCATGTAGCAATGCCGCGGCAATCATCTCATCAGTTCCGCCATGCTCTTTAACAATTCTAGCAACTCTGATTGGATGGACGATATAATCATCTCCACTATATTTTCTCTTCTGCCCAACTGCGGCGTGAGCCACAGTTGCGAAAAGTTGTGCTTTTTCTACGAGTGTCATTTTATTTCCTATTTTAAGTAATGAGGACCAGTCCATGCTACACTGTAATCTTCAAATACGTTACCACGTGCGGCATTTCTAGCTGGTGCATTGTAACCTGCGGCTTTAAGGATATCACCTTTTTTAAACAATTTATCATCATCTGTATTAACAATGAAACCCCAAACTCCGTTATCACGTATAATCTTAATATACTTTTTACCAGTTTTAACAGTAATGCTATCATCAAAATTATCAACAGTTTCTTTAAAGTAACCTGATAATTCTTTTGTACCACCAGCAGTAGTCCAATTAATGTAATCTGCTTTAATTTTACCTTTTAGTGTTTCTATTTGTGTTTGCATTTTGTAACTCCTTTTGTTTAACTATACTTACAGTATATGATAAGATGTCTTGGTTGTCAACCAGAAAAGTCAAATAAAAACCCTTATAAAACAGGGGTTTCTAAATTAATTTAAAAAAAGATTAATAAAACCTACTGCATAGTTGGCTATAATCACGCCTATAAACACGTCAAATACCGTCACTAGTCGCTTCTTTCACCATATCCGTAGTCTACTATAACCGGAAAACGTGGAACACCATCTGGCGTTAATTCGAAGTATCTACACGTGGCCCAATGTGGCATTCCTTTAGCAGTATTACGCATATTCCACAATTCTGCTAACTGTGCTTGCTGACCTCTAACACCACTACCAAAGTCTTTACCATCTTTATTCCTAAGAATAAAACGTTTAGCATGTCCAGCCCAATTACCTTGACCTTCTAATACTTGAACAACTGTAAATTCTTCTGTAATGAATTCTTTACGTTTTAGCAAGTTTTTGCTTCGTTTGCTTTCGTATGGAGTATCATTACGTACCATTTGTCCTTCATAACCTAGTTCCATGTAATCACCATACATTTCATCTAATTGTGCTTGGTTGCTACAGTATTCAGTAGGTACAATTTTAACATATTCATTGTTAGCCCAATATGCTTGCTTAACACGATTTGTAAACTTCATATTAGGTACTACACTATCAAACATATCATACACGTGATATTGTACAAGGCTTTCTGCTTCTGCAATATCTTCTGTTGTGCTTTTTAGCTTACGGACCAAACTTGTAATTTTATTGAAGTCTGCTTTTAGTTCATGATTATAAAGTTCACCATCTAGTATATGATGTGGATTCTGTTCCATGTAACCTTTAAGTGATTCCCAAATGTGTGGGCAACTTGTAATAGGTTTACCAGCACGTGTCCACATGCCATTTTTATCAACTACACAACGAATACCATCTAGCTTAGGTTGACTCCAACCTGCTTCTTGTGGACGCTTAGTGTAATCATGTGCAAGCATTGGCTTAAATTTTTCATAAGAGTCGATGGCGTTAACATCTTCAAAATACTCTTTTTCTGAACGCTTTACCCATAATGCTTGGGCTTCTGCCATTGCTTGACTTAAACTTGTTGTTTCATTAACCTTACCAATATTTTTTGGCGTACTTATATTCCATTCGCTTGTTACTCGTTGTCCATCAACTAGACCGCTTATAGTACGTATACCTGCTTCAGTAACGTTATCGCCGTATTCAACTTGCCACATACGGACTTTACCTGATGTATCACGTTTATATAAAGTTTTTAGTGCTATTATTGTTTTCATAAAGTATTCCTACGTAGTTTTTTAAGAATTGTATTTGCAGTTTGCATCCAAAACTTTTCTGCCCAACTGCCTTTTTCAGCTTGTTTAGCAGTACGAACACAAGCATCTATTCTGCGTTCGTACAACTCAATGGTAGCTTGATCCATTTTTTGCATTAGTCTAACCTTGAACCTGCATATGCTTTGAAACCATATTGTTCAAACACATCAGCGGCCGCTTGTGCACCGGCTTCTTTAACATCAACGTTTTGAACGCTAACACCACCTGGATTATAAATTTGAAATGCTTTAGTGTAATCTTGTTTAACACCTGCGGCTTTTAGATTTCTACCTAACTTGGTATTACCTTTAACACCGTAAATATTAACCCAAGCAAACCCACAAGGATAATTATCCTTACCTTGTAAAGTTTCATTTAGAAATTTTAAAGATGCAGTCTGTGCCGCCGCTTTAGCTTTTTCAACAATTAATTTTATTTCTGCTACTTCATACATATTTGTTTCTCCTTGTTTTTTATTAACTATACTTACAGTATACAGTAAGACTTCTTACTTGTCAACCTTTTTAATCAAAAAAGTTACCCAAAATCCAAACAAACTTTGTATCACTTACTTGTTGCCACATTCCGTCTTTCCAGTTTGGCCACAATATTTTACGGTTTGCGTCTTCCATTAAATCAAGCCCGTTTTCTGCTTTAGCTACAAACGTGTCACCTAAATGATTTTCAAATGTAAATGTTTTCATAATTTATACTCCTTCAAATTCTTCTACTTCACGACCTTCTGCAAACAACATTAATTCAACAGCCAATGCTTTTGCTTGTTCACGAGTCAAATCTATGTGGTTAAAAAATCCAGTTCCAGTGTGAGGCTGTTCCCAACCATTAGGTTTTTTCTGTGTTATCTGTACACACTGCTTGCGATCCTGTCCGCCCCAAAAACGAGTTTGAGTCAATTCAGTTGTTGAATCTAAATTTGGTACATTGCGTAAATCAGTTGACATGTTGTAATCTTTCTGTTTGTTTAACTTATACTACTATAATACACTAAGATGTCTTGGTTGTCAACCTTTATTTAATCCAAATATCAACTAATTTACCATTTCCATCTGTTGGTAAATCAAGTTTACAATGAGCATTAAATGGTACCATCAATCCAATTCTATTCATCAATTTACCACTTACATTCATTGAATATCTATGTGGCATTGAACTATCTTTATTAAAGTTTTCCCATAGTCGTTCTTCGAAGTTTCTAGAATAGTTAAATTTTACTTCTGATGGATATATAGCTAATTGCTTTATTGCATACCTACACATTAATCTACCAGATTTTGTAATATTATACGTTCTGGCTTCTATAGCTTTTTCCGCCGCAATTCTAGCATCTGCTTTTGCTTTTGCTTGTTCCGCTATTGCATCTGCTTTTGCTTTTCTATCAATCTCAATAAGTTCTTTTTTATCTTTAGATTCTTGTGTTTCATATCCATCTTTATCACAACTACCTGCACCAATTTCAGCAAGACATTTTTCAATACGATCTTGTTTAATTTTTGCTTGTGCTTCAGGATCATTCATCTCTATTACTACTAGTACACAGAACGCAACAAAGGTCAAAATAAAGAACCACTTAATTATTTTCCATAAAACTCTAAACATATTATATTTCCTTTTTCCATCTATATTCATCTGAAGTCCAATCTGGATCTTCGTAATTTAACATTTCTTCACCAGTGTCAATATCTGTATCTTCATATGGTACACATTCTTCTACTTTTACTGTATCACCATGTTCTACAAAATTGTGGTCACATGCATAAACTTCTGCATCACCTAAACAACCATCTTGCCAATCTATTTTCTCAATTCCACCATGTTCAATTACTTTGTCCATAGCTTCGTCTTTAGAATCAGCAATAACATCATATTCAACCCACGCCGTGTAATAAGTTTTAACTCTAAACTTTTGTTTACCTATTTCCTTGTGTGGGTTGTCTTTTTTATATTCTATCATTGTTTCCTTTCTTAAGAAGTTTGTACGTAAGGTTTATCCCATTTTCCAACACTAATATTAACGTAATATGCAGTGTCAAAATAATCAATCATTGCATCTGAATTATCATAGTATTGTCTACCACCTGCTAAACCTGGTGCAGTATGTGCAATTTCTGAAAGCCTATCAAAGAAACCTTGGAATTCACCATACATATGTGTATGAAAATGATTTACTTGAAAATGACCATTGCTAGCCATTGTATCACCTCTTTGATTCTTCATCTCATAAGTATCAAGTGGTGCAGGACCGCTTTTAACAATAATGTTTACACTTGAATGATTTTGTTTAGTAACACCAAATTTAAACTTTTTACCAAATTCAGCTTTAAGTGCTTCTCTAACTGCTTTTACATCTTTGCTTGTTATATATGCCATGTTTTTGACTCCTGTTTTTTATTAACTATACTTACAGTATACAGTAAGACATCTTGCTTGTCAACCAGATAAGTTAAAAAAAGTCATAAAAAAACCCTTATAAAACAAGGGTTTTTAAATTAATTTAATTTTTTTATTATTTTTGCCAAGGAAAAACACGGAATTTATCGTGTAATTCTTGTAAAGGAATGTCTTTTACCCATGTTCCTTTTGGGGCAGTTTGCATCTGTGGATCCATATAAGTTAGCATTATTCTATCGCCAATATTTGAGTTATTAATGCGTCTTATTATATCATTTAAACACTCTATTCTATCTTCTAAATTATAGTAGAATGCAGTAGCTTGATAATGAAATATATTGCTTAAATGTATATAAACGTTTCCTTCAGTATTTTCTAAATCACCCACTAAATCTCTGGTTTGTAATCCATTAAAGAAATCATGTTGTATATACTTGTATTTTAATGTTGGAAATACATTCTTAAACCACTCGCTAAAACCTTCTTGTTGGTCTAATAAATCTTGCATAGATTCTTTATGTTTGCCTCCACGTACTATCCATGTAGTTCCATCTACACTAGTACTGTCTATAAGTTTTTTAACAAATGAAGCACAATCTGTTCCATCCCATTCTGTAATCCAACGACTTGCATTTAATAATCCTACATTACTAATATCTCTTAATTCAACTGTTGAACCTTCGCTCATGTTAAGTGAGTATGGATATAGTATTGGATTTAATCCACCTGATGAAGTTATTACTTTATTAAATGTTTGTCCAGGTCCTGGACTGTACATGTATTGTTTTGCTACTTCTGGGTTATCAGTATTTGCTACAAATGAAACTTCCATACTAAGCATTTTTGTCAATGATGACATATTAGCAGTATTTGTTTTATTGAAATCTAATATATAATCTCTATAATCTTCTGCAAGTACAATGTCATAATCTTCAAAGTTTTGTTCATTAATAAATTCCATAAATTGATCAATGTTTGGAAATACTAAACCTTGTCTAATAATTAGTACAGTTTCAAATCCATCGCCATCGCTTTGTATTTGTAAATCTTCTTCGCTTACTCCAACAAATTGTTTAAAGTTTGAATTCTCTAATAGTACATAATAGTACTCAAATAAGTTTCTGGAAAAGCCAGTTATAAATGGATTGTTTTTATCATGTACTAACCAGCCTATAGATATTTTCTTATTTTCTTTTAATAACTGATCTAATCTTTTACGCATAAATTAATCCCAATGCATCAAGTTATTCTTTTGATGCTCGTATGTTTCTTTTAATTTGTTCATTGTGTCAATTGAAAATCTAAAACTAAATCTATTAAAGTTTACGGCTGCAAAACTAGCAGGTTCACATTCAGGTCGTGGACCCGATTTACTATGATACCACCAAATTTTACCATCGCCTTTCATTTCCAATCCTTGAATACCTTCGCCTTTGTCCCAATTTTCTAATATAGTTTCAAAGTCTTTTTGTAAAATCTCTCTAGCAATAACAACGTAGTCAGTTACTTTAAATGAAATCTTAACCCTTGCTATATCTTTAAATAAGTAAATTTTAATTGGGTCTGAAAATAAAACTACTTCGTCCCTATCTTTTATTGTAGGCATCAGTTATCTCCTTTGCTAGTTCTTGATTTATTTCTTGATGATTAATAAAATCTTCATAGTATTGATGTATCCAATTTTGATCTGGAGAATCAATTCCTACTGTATCCCATAATGTATTCAGTCCATCAATTGTAGACCATTGACTTTGACTTAGTATAATATCACCTCTGTTTTCATCAATTTCATTATTGAATTGTTTTTTAGCAATAAAGTTATCAACAATTTCTTCTGTTGGTTTCCAAGTATGATCATCTTTGCTATAGTTTGCATTACGATCGTCTTCCATTAAATAGTTATACTCACGTGCTGCCCAACTAACAATATTACCTTCCCATTCATCAATGTTTGTTCTAATCATTATTACTGGTATATTTCTACTCCATTTCCAAATATCATTATAATTTTGTGCATGTAGTAGTACGGCAATACTTTTTGTTTCAATTAAATTAAGTAATCCGTCTAACTGATCATTTGAAATATTCATAGTATTTCTAACGTTATAATTGTACCATTGTTTATCTTGTTCTGATATATTCCAATAGTCATCATGTACACGTATTTTACCTAGCTTGCCTGGTTCATGATCAATTTCTTGTCCATCTAATTCATAACTTGCCCAGTGTTCACCTGCTTGGCTTTCTCCGTGTAACATAGGACTATTGTTAAGCAAATATGGAACTTCCATTTGGCTTATGCAACTATGACTGCATACTAAGTATAGTGTATTCATTTAATCCTCTAAGTTTTTTCTTTTTTCTCGAATTGCTTCTTGCAAATCAAGTATTTGTTCATTTTCTATTAATCTAATAATTGTTTCATTAACGCCTATTTCGTGTTGTATCATTCCTAATTTAACCATTAACTTATCAATTTCTTTTGTATAATAATCTAGTTCTTTTTGTTTACGAGCTCGTCTGTCGTAAATGTCTGAAATATCAATTATTAACTTTGGTTTCTTATTACTGTTATGTCCTATTAAGCTCATCTGTCACCTCTTCTAATAAAACACAGGGTTAGCTGTCCGCTGGCACTGTCCTACGGTGTTGACATGCAAGCATTGAATCTCTGCCGGGCCATGTTTGCTACCTGCTATTACTATTTACCAGTAAAAATACTGTACCCAATTTTGTAATCAATACCCTGAGCATTGAAGTTAACTGCACTATGTAATTTACCCATATCAAACGTAATTGCATCGCCGGGCTGCCAACGTACAATTGATTCTACTGTAAGTCCATGTAAAGCTTCATATGGTACATGTGTTAGATATTCATCATATATTTGTTTGTTAAATGGAATATCTGTAAACCCTTCTATTTTAGAATAATCAGTTAAACTCTTATTATAAAAACTTTCAGGTACTTTTGGATATCCTCTGAAACACTTAATAGGACCATCTAAATAATATTGATCAAATACAATAAAATTAGTTGGCTTTGATATTTCCAAAGGAATAACTATTGTCTTAAAGATATCATATATCTTTTCGTGGTAATCATCATTATGAACTATATGAGGTCTTTCAACTCTAAATATATTACTACCCCAAACCATATTGTCGCCAATTAAATGATCTACAAAGTTTTGTACTGGTGTGAACCAAGATTCATATTTTTGTCTATCTGGGCTATAGTTCATTACTACAGGACCTTTTGATCCTATTTCTTTATATTTTACAATTTGTTCTGAATTGTGATATTGGTTAAGTAAGTAATCAATGAATCCTTGATTTACTACACCTTTATGTAATTTTGCTGATTCATATCTATCAGTGATAGCTTTCTTTTGTTCAGCAGTTCTCATCCAACGAAAGCTCTTTCTACTACATACTCGCCTGGTGTTTTACTATCACCTTCAGTAAAGCCTTCAGCTTCTAAATATTCTTTTAATTCTAAATTCATTGGCATTGATCCACATATCATAACTCTATCGTGTTCTGGATCAATCGGTGGCAAACATAATTTGTCTTGTACTTTACCTTCATACATTGCTGTTGTTACTCTGCCTTCATTTTCATAAGGCTCACGTGTACATGTAAAATATGTTCTAAGTCTTCCTTCAGTTACTTCACTATATATTTCATCGGTGTTTAGGCTTTCAATAAGATCTTTAAAGGCTAGTTCTTTTTCTATTCTAGTACCCCATACTACAATTACCCTATTGTAATGTTCATATGTGTCTACGCCGCGAATAATACTCATAAAAGGAGCGATTCCTGTTCCGGTAGCCAATAAGTATAAATTACGTCCAGGTTTTAAATTTGCGTGTACTAGCGTGCCTACTGCTTTAGGATTAATTAGTATCTCATCACCTACTTTAATATGTTGTAATTTACTTGTAAGTGGTCCGTCTTGTACTTTAATACTATAAAATTCTAGTGTTTCTTGATGGTTGGGACTTGCTACTGAATAAGCTCTCATTATAGGTTTATTCTTTTGTAGTTTTTCTGACCAGTTGTCTAATCCAATCATCATAAACTCACCATCTCTAAACCTTACACTACTATCTCGAGTAGTTGTAATATGAAATAATGTGTCTGTGTAATGTGTTACTGATAAAACTGTTTCTTTGTGTGCTGCCATATTATATTTTATATACTAATTTAGTATAATCCTTAATTACTTGTTTCCAATTTGCCAATGGTTCTCCACCGATCTTTTTTAGTAGTAGTGCATACTCATCTTCATCTACATCAAATAATAATCTACCTGCGTCAATAACATGCACATCTAATAATGTTTTTAATTCGTCCATTTTTTCTCGTTGACCTTCTAATTGATCAATTAAGAATTTTTTATTCATTTCTACACCTGTGTCTTGGAATGTTTCTGGTTCGCCATCTTTATCTTTGTACGGTCTTAATCTTCTTGCTCTTTCTAAAAATATATCAAAGTGTTCACTGCTAGATACATCTGGAAGATATAAACATTTAGGATGTACTGTTTCTAGTAATTGATGAATTGCTCCTTCTTTCCAACCTTCTTTAACATTATGTAACAGATTTGGTTTGCAACATATTTTACGAAACGTTGCTGAATTACGTTCATGTGGATGATTAGCTGCCGTAATTGCAGAAAATATAACATGTTCTTTCCATGACATTTTGTCTTGATTATCATGTGTTGTATTTCTAGATGTTCCTAGTGCACCTTGCCATAAGTTATGTCTTTCAACTGCAAGGTGTAATGTTTCGTCTGCTTTTTGTCCCCAGAATTTATCAATGCGTTTATCAATGCCGTAACAGTCTGCGGTTAAAAAGTCATCATGTAAAGATATAAAATATAAAAAGAAATTACCACTTAAACAAGCTGTATGCATTAGTAAATGGCATTCAATATCTTCTGCTTTATTCATTTATAGTTTCCTTTGCGTACATTAGTTTCTTTTTCCATTTATGTAAAGGTTCTGTACCTAAATGCTTTATAACTTTTTCATATTCTTGATCATCATATTTAAAAAGTAATTTATCAACATCAACTTCAACTACTGTATGATTTTCTTTAATGATATTAATTGCTCTATCACTTTTGTTTTTTTGTTCTATAGTGTTTCTGTGAATTTCTTCGTATTGACTTTCGTCTACTGTATTCAATAACATTAATCGCTTTGTTATCTTCTCATAAAATTCTGTATTTTCTAAAGGTGCAGTTAAATGATATATTACGTTAGTACTTATAATGTCCATGTGACCTAAACTAACGAATCGTGTTGGTGAATGTTCTCCTGGCTTTACTAACAGTTTAGTAAATTCTTTTTTATCTCGCCATTTAGTATTTGCTTGTTCTTGTAACACATTATTAACATGTGTTTCCCATGACATATCTTTAATAAACCATCTGTGATAATCATCGGGTCTGAAATGAAAAAAGGCTCCATCACCTTTATCTTTATATTCGCCTTCTTCATTAATTTTCTTTACTGTAAATCTAGGACGTAAAGGTGCTAAGGCAAAATCTTTATGCAGGTTAAATAACCATAAAAATGTATTTCCGTAAAATCCTTGTGTATGTAAACACACGTGACATTCAATTTGTTTCATTTATTATATCCAGTTTATAACACCACGAACAGCTAAAGCAAAGTACATTAGTTCCATTAATGCTCTTGGTATGTCTTTGTCTTTATATCCCATATATACCCAGATGCTACAACTAAAACAGGCTATACCCCAACCCATCCATTGATACTCTGCTTGTCCACCACTAAGTAAAAAAGCACTTGCCATAGCTAAAATAAAACCTAACCAACGAAAACCATCTATGTCTTTGTAGTATCTTATTTTCATACTGTTATTTATGTTTGGTAGCTCTGAGTAGATTCGAACTACTGACCTTCCGAATATGAGTCGGATGCTCTAACCAACTGAGCTACAGAGCCACTTGTTGTAAGTGGTAGTCCCTAGGAGAATCGAACTCCTCTTTTCAGGATGAAAACCTGATGTCCTAACCGATAGACGAAGGGACCATGTGGCGCGAATGAAGGGACTCGAACCCTCGACATCCTGCGTGACAGGCAGGCACTCTAACCAACTGAGCTACATCCGCTTATTAGTTAGTATTATAAGTTATCTTTAAGTATTTGTCAACACCAAGATTCTTTTTTATCGCCATAA
>Ga0181377_1000754_pt1 | contig 11523 bp, 14 predicted proteins | sample LowvirmetaG_9_FD_130160 | JGI IMG/M metagenome (GOLD analysis project Ga0181377, IMG submission 130160) | Marine viral communities from the Subarctic Pacific Ocean - Lowphox_13 viral metaG | ecosystem: Environmental > Aquatic > Marine > Oceanic | place: Subarctic Pacific Ocean | collected...
CCACCGATTGAGATCGATGGATTCTTCTAGTTGCTTTGGGTCAACCCATTGAGGTTTATAGTTTGTTTCACCTGATTTCATGTGATCGAATACTTTTTGGTCGTCGACAAGTTTCTTCTTCTCATCTTTCCCATTAGGCTTTTTATTTCCTGTCTTATATTTTCCATGAGTTTCACCACCATCAAATTGAGGCATGACGTTTCTATCCGGATTAGTAGTTATGTCAGAGTTGCAACCTCCCCAGTTCTCGATAAGGTTATCAACGATACTCTTTCTAACTGCAGACTTTTCTTCATCCGAATATTCAGAGAAGCTATTCTTATCAGCAAGAGGTTTTAAGCCATACTGTGATTGGATTTTAGCGGGGAAGCCATCAGCTCCTTTCCATGGGCCTTGTGTTCCGAATAGTGCAAAGTCAAGATATTCATCGCTTAAGAGAGTTTTTACTGGATACGGACAATAGTCATCGTAGGAACTTAGGTCCGCTTTTCCATCCTCGATCAATTGTAGAATGACCTTGAGGTTATCTTTACTACCTAGAATATTTGTTTGGATCTCTGTTCCATCATCAGTTGTGACTTTGCTGGTTGTTGCAAGAGGCACCATGCTTGGGCCTTGTTGTAGTTTAGAAAATTCTGTACTACCTACAATCGCCACTTGGGCAACTGCAAGAATTTGTTGACTAGCTTCTTTTTTAATGTGTTGTACATCAAAATTAGTAGCATTGACTATTGCAGATGGACCTAGGATACATGCGATAGTTGACCATCGATGATGACCATCCAACACATATTCACCAGCTATTACAATACTCTTATTGCCTCCGTGCGGATCTCCAGTGTAACAATCCATAAAAGATTTAGGATTAGTCAATGGGTGTCCTACAGATTTGAATAGATCGATTTCCCCTTGAGTGGGTATCAAGGTGCCGGCAGTGGGCTTTTCTCCCTCTGCAGCTGTAATTTTTTGATCATTATCGCCATCTTTTGTCCCTGATCCTAAGATTTTATGGATCATGACTGCAACCTCTTCTCCTTCTGGATTCTTGCGAGGATCTAAGTATTGATTAAGCCATTTAACAGTAGGCTTCAATGCTTTTGTTTGGTTTATCTTTGAAGATAAACCTCCGTCAGCAGTTTCCAGCTGTTCAGTTGCTTTTCTCAAGACTTCTTTATTATTTGGATCATTGAGTTGATCATCAGTTAATGATAAAGACGAAGATCCAGAGAGCGATGCTTGTGATTCTCCTTCGCCTTGACCCGGATCATATTCACTGTCGTCATCTACTTCTTTAAGAAGTCGTAGGGCATTTTTTATTAATTTTGTTTCTCTCAATTTTTGTCTTTCAACTTTCGAAGATCTATTTATCTCTTCGTTCACCATTTGCTTGAGTAGCTTCAATGAAAGTTTCATGATTTTCTCCTTAAAAATATTCTATGTTAATTATACTATCGGTATTCGAAATATTCCAATTATTTTCTACGTAGTCGATAAGCTCTACGACATGTTCGTTATTAATGTAAGACTCATCAATAACTAGTGTGTCCCAACTCCAATTGTCGACAACGCACTCTTTAAGCATGTCAGCTCCGGATTTTATAAAATCTTCTTTATTAAAAATAACTTTATCTGAAGAAATATTTCGTGCCGGTCTTTTTGGAAGTCCAGACGATTTATAGTACTCTCTTGTGTTTTTGGGCGTACCATAATTATATTCAGTCCATGAGTCTACCACAGCTGCAAAAGACACATAAGAATTGTCTGGATCTATTTTGATGCCTATAATCCCATCGCCTCTATATTCCTCTGTTTCCGCTCCGACATATCCTAGTGTTGAAAATTCGTTCTTAGATATAGATCCCGGCGGTATTGGAGGATTCCCGTTCAGAATTCTTTTGAGAGCTTTTACGTAAGATCGAGAAGATGACTTATGTCCATGGATGTAATTAATCCAATGAATACATGTTACTTCGTTTTGGAAAAATAGTTGATCAGAATTTTCGTTCCAAATTCTCTTTATGTCTCTTCGAAGGACTGTTTCTTCTGGGTAGGGATCTTGCAAAACTCCATTGATGGTATCTGGTCGTTTTCCACGAGGGCTGCCTTTGTAACCAAAAGCAACTCTCCAATCTAAGTCTTGACGATCGTAGATTTTTTGCTGGTATTTGGAATTAGCTTCCAGAATAATAGACCTAATTAATTGTCGAAGTTTTTCCACTTAGTTTCTCCAAAGCTTTGCTTTGATACTTCTGACGTTAGCTCTCTCACCTACGACAATTGGAGTTTCTGAATCCGAAGAGCTCGATGGGCTTTTTGTTCCTTTGGGCTGTTGTTTTGTTGTCTTTGGAGTCTCCTGTTCCATATCAATCTTGAATGGATCACTGTGAGGCGTCTTGACGTTCTTAGATGCATCTCCTAAAATCTTATCGATACCAGACAAGAAAGCAAAGAGAGCTATTCTTTCAGGGCCATTTAACCTTTGAAAATATGTTTTCAGAGCATTTTTTGTTTTACTGTCTTTTAATGATTTTCCAGATCTAATTGAATTAAGCTTGGTGACAATGCTCTTTAAATTAATGTCCGGCATCTTTTCGTGCTTGATTTGAACTGGCTTTTCATTTTTGACTGGATCATTTGCTTCATCACTAACTGCATCTTTTTTGGATGGATCATCTTTAAGTTTCTTTTTTCTTTCTGCAGATGACTTGGCTTTTTCTTCTTGTTTTAATTTTTCTTTCATGTTTTCTACAGACTCGTCTTGTCCAACAGATTCAAAAAGACTCTCTATTGATTCGCTGATAAGTGCGTCTAAATCAAAACCTAATATTTTATTTTTCTTTGTCATCTGTACTCTCTATTGTGATTATTGCTTTGTCTAAAGACTTTTCAATAGTGTAATTATACGAATCAAAGTTAATTATATGAGACGTTGTTTTATATTTTACCAAGACTTTGGTAATTTGTTCATTGGAAAGGTGAAAAGCTTTGAAAATATCCGAAGTGATAAATTTTACGATTCGGCGTTCCCCAACAGAAAGCTTGATCAAAATACCTTTGACGTCATTAACTGATACTAAGATGCCTGTCTCAACGGGAAGTTCGTTTTCTTCTCCGATCTCCAAGCCTTTGGAAGTTAAAAATAAATCACTCATCTATAGCCTTCATAAATATCATTAACAGCCTGGGCCCATTCGTAATCTACTTCCGTAATATCATTGAGAGAATGTGTCCAAACATCTATTTTTATTCGAGGGTACTGCAGAGTTAATCTTCCATGGTGTTGTGTTTCCGATTGATGCTCTAATAGATCTAACACAAATGCGTTAAATTTTGATTCTTGGCCGAACTTGAACATTTTAGACAATCGATTCGGGTTTTCCCTAACTGTCCAATCTATTCGATTAGGTGACTCAATAGGCACTCCATTTCGCAAACCGGGCACAACTAATGTTTCTGGCTCTTCATAATTACCAATAATGTCTTGTAAATTAAGATTCATCGAATAAACCCCCTAGGCCATTGTCCACTTCGTGACCTTCGTCTTCTAATTCCATCGCTCTGATTTCCGCTTCTTCTTGTGCAGCTTCGATTGCATCGTGAAATTCCATTTGAGATTGCATTGCTTGTTCCACTTTTTTGCCTTTCCGGCCGTTGCCCATCTTACTCCATGTCTGTAGTACTTCTTGGTCAAGCCACTCGCCGGCTTCATTCCAATCGACTTGGCCTTTATTCTTAGACGAGCTGATGTCTATATTTCCTGATTTCACTTCTTTTGCCCATCTTCTTAAGATAGGTGCGACAACAATGTTAGACATGACAGCAGAGTACATACCAGATGACATAAGCACCTTTCTGTTTTGGTCTTTTAATTGGTCGTATTCATCCAATAGGTCAGACAACGTACTGCCATACAACGGTAATTGGCCTGATGCATCTGGCACTTGTGTCGTTGCGAAAGCCTCGACTTCGCTTCTTAAGAACTTTCCAGATGTTGCTAGTTGCTTTTTGTATTTTGCAGGAACTTTCTTTGCTTTCTTTCTACCTTTTACAAATCTCGCATACACAAGGCCATCTGCTAAACGTTTTGCTCCTTTAAGCTCTAATACATTGTCTTCTGTAAACAACTTAGAGCATGACAAAGCATCAAAGAAAAGATACTGACCGGCACTAGATTGAATAAACTGTGTCATTTGCTTTGAAAGTGCATTTGCTGTGAACCAAATGTGCACAATCGGATCGATTTGGTTTTTAATCATTTTACGCATACCACTCATTGTAGTGATATTTGGAAAGATTTTCAAATTAACTAATTCTCTGAGCTTGGCTTCTTCTCCGTCGCCTTGTGAAACAACTTCTTGATTCGTTCTATGCCTTCTAGAATCATATCCAGGTAACTCTTCGATGTTTCTACCGACAGCCATGCCCATATCTTCTAACTCTTCTCGAGTTGGCTGGTATTCACCTCCAACAACTTCTCCATCCATACCAACTTCTTCGTCTCCATAGCTTCCCCCTGTATATTCACCATCGGCATAATCGGAAGGATCTATATGGCCATCACCGATTGGACCGGTGATCCAATCGTCCTCGTCTTGGTAAGTTGGCTTTATGTCTCTAGCTGTGAATTTTCTCCTACGAAGATTTAAAGGGTCATTTTTTGGACCTTTCTTAAATTTCTTAGTTTTTCGTGCTTCGTTCAGAGTTTTAGACAGCATTTGACTCCACCTGCTCCAATTTTCGTTTGTAGCTTCTGAGGAGCTTTTGGAGGAAGGCTGTATCGTAGGATTAGACTCTTTCCTATCAGGTTCGTAATCATCTAAAATGTTTGTTTTGCTCCCTTTCTCAATGGCTTCGTCTGCGAGCTCCTGCATTTTATCGTAAAACCACTCAATCTCTTCATGAGGAACTTGCTGAGCTAATAAATCTACAGATTTTCCTAGCTCTTGGACTGTTCCTGGCACAAAGTCAGGGTCTTCAATCGGAGGCATCTCTTGCGTTAATTGAGTCGACATTTGTGACATAGCCATGATAGGCGTTTCCTGCGGGATAGTTGATGCCGGCTGATTTTCTCGATCATCTCCTAATTTCCCTGCAATTTTATCATCAGTGCTCGCTCTGCTAGATACTCCCGAATCTGTCGCGTATTCAAACAGCCATTTTCGTATTGCACTTCTTGCTTGTGACTCTGTTAATTTCATTTTGTTCCTCTTTCGTGATTCTGTCATTGATTCCAGAAGGCCCGGTCTTCTATCAAATTCATCATAAAACGCTTTGAGTAAATCAGGATCCATACCAGCGACACCATCACCATTAGATGTGATTGTTTTCCAAAGTACAGATAATATTTCATCGGATGCAATTCGAAGCATGTCCAGCATCGATTGTTTCTCTTGGGGTGTTAGATTAGCTCTCATTTCACATTCCCTTCCATACTTTGGCAACGTCGATGACTGATTGTCCGCCAATATACATTGCAGCAATCATTGCCCATGTATCAGGATCTAACCCGAACCACATCAAGCCAGTCGCTGTAATGAAAACTAGAAGCTTTCTAGATACGATCTTTTCTTGAACGTTGTCTAACATTCCTTTTTGGTCTTTACAAGCAGTGCTTGTTTCGTGATTTTCATGGCATGCCATTAGTGTTCCTCCGCGTCCATCATGTTGAACGAATAATGTGATATATCTTGTTTAAGCCCTAGTGCTGTATACAAAGCTTCTGTGTCTTCATGTTGTTTCACTAGTTGTTTTGCTATGTCACCCTGGACTTGACCCAAAGCTTTTACTGAAGCAACTAGCTCTAAATGCTGCTTAATGATGAGCTTAAGTTTTTCATCCTGGTGTTGTAGCTTGCTGTTATGAATTTCCTGTATCTTTTCCATCTTGTCTGTCTTCTTCAATAAGTCTGTAAAGATTTTCCACGTCGCCTTCAAGGTGGATACGATTACGTGGTAATATTTTGTTTTCGACGCACTCATTTAACATTCCTTCCATATATTCATTTTCTGTGTCACAAATTCTTTCTATACATTCATGCAATACTTCTCGCATTTGTAGTCCATAATCAGCTAATCTTTTCTTAAAGGCAGCATGCTGTGCCAAAGTGACTTTTATGTGTATGGATTTTTCAGTGAAATATTTTGTTTTTGCATCTTTCTTAGTCATCATTTTATCCTGCTGCATCTCCGGAAGCACCAACGGCTGATGGCACTACAGGTTCTATGTCAGTCATAATACCTTTGAAATCATATTTTGGATCGATAGCAGCTAAGTTTTTGCAAAACTCCTCTTCAGAGCCTTCGCCAAAGTTATTCAGGATCATTTGTCTAGCGATATTAAAAATACCGCCTTCTATATCCATCGTATTGTGAATATTAGACATGTAGTTTGCAACTGAGTTTGCAAAATGCTCTGAATCAAACTCATCAGGAGAAGCACCTTCTCCATCTTCTACAGCTTCGAACAACAGCCTTTTTGCTTCATTTATTAACCATTTGTTTCGACTATTTCCATATCTGTGAAATGATTCGTTCTTTTCCTTTTCTTCGTCAGCTGCTTTTTCCTTTTCTTCAGCATCCATGGCTGGAGTTTCATCTTGGTCATCATCGATAATCGCCACGCCTGGATATGATTCTAGATTCTGAGCTGCAGCTGATGCACTAACAATCGATTGGTTGAAAAATCCTTGCAACTTTGCTTCTACTTCTTTAAATCTAGGAGAACCAAATCGCTTGATGTCATCTGCATCTAACTCTTTGGGCGGTATCCTGTTTCCAATGTCGGAACCTTCGTCTTCAGGTGCATCGCCAGCTGAATCGTCTGATTCGTCTTCGCCTCCACCATCATCATCTCCACCGAATATGTCATCTCCAGAATCATCTCCAGAATCATCAGCAAACGGATCATCACCACCTTCGTCATCTCCTTCACGAAGCAGATGATCAGGAGTATTTCTTCTAAGTATTCCTGCCATCTCCAACAGTCTTCTTTGTTTGTGGTTCATTTCTTACTCCTTTATCCTATTTTTGATATTTTTTCTGCTTTCTTAAATCTATCGTTAATTTCGTTCCAATTTAATTCTTTCATCATCCCGTATACATATGTCTTTCGATCTGACAAATAGTCACGATAATAACTATGTTCCCAACAATCGATAACCACGATTGGATATGCGGCGATAGGTATATTCTGGTGATGAAGATCTACAACTATGTTTATATATCTCTTAAGCATAGTACTATAAACAGTTATTGCCCATCCATTTCTGGCACTCATCGCACACGCGACAAAGTCTTTTTGCCATGCATCAAAAGAACCAAAATCTCTTTCTAACCTCATAAATGCAAGTGAATCCATTGTGATAATAGATCTTTGATCTGATATATTTTCGAAGAATAATGCATGTAGGTAAGCAGCATTCATGTTGTATACTTCGTCTATTTTCAAAGATCTAAATTCAGAACCATTAAGGTTGGCATCATCTCTACTAGCCGTGTCTAATTTAGTGCTAGTCGCATTAAGAGCCTTAACATATTTCGCTAGCAAGTTTTGATGCTCTTCTTTATTTTTTCCGGAAAGGAGCTCTGTTGGAAGATCATATTTTTTCGCCTGAACGATATATGATTCATTAAGTTGATTTTCTTTCAAACCTAATTCTTCTTTGATAATTTCCTTGAGTGTTTTGTCATTCATCATTTCACCTCGTACTCTTTTTCATATTCAGAGCGTGTTATTTTTAATAAAGATCCAGTCGATTGTTTTTTCATAATATCCATAGGATCTTGCATGCTAGAACTACTAGGCAATTTTTCCGCCTCGTCTTCTGATCCCATTATTTTTGCTAAATCTACTTGGTCCACTTTAATTCTTTCAACATTTTCTTCGTCTCCTTCTGTCAATTGCGTTTCAGCCTCGGGCGGTTTGAATCTAGGAGACTCTGGGTGCCTGAGGTATACAACTGCATTGTCATCTTTGCCCTCTACGTGATCGACAGTATATTCATAGCCACTTTTCTTGTGCTTTACTTTAAGACCGGGAGATAACAATTGATTTCCGTCTTTGTCGAACATATCTGCTTCAAAGATGTCTTTTACGTTCTCTCTGAAAAGCTTGAGGATTCTTTTTGAATACTCTTCTTTGATAATTTGTACCATCTTTTTTTCATTGCGATTCATCATATACTCCATTATAACTTATCTATCCTTTAATTATACCAGCAAGTTTGCCCCAACGACGAAAAATTTCTTTTACTTCTTTTTCTTCTTCGGGCAAAAGCGAGCTTTCTAGTTCTTCTTCTTCTTCTTCAGACAATTCATCTGCAATAAGTTCAACGACATCATTAACTTCTTCTGCTTGGTTATCTTCTTTTGCTTCACCCTCTCCATCGATGAGGTCTTCTTCTTGAGCAGTGTCTAACCATTCCTCTTTATCTTCGTCTGGAATTTCATCAAAGTTTGCTAGCACATCTAGTGGAGATTTATCTGCAGGTGCTTCTGGATCATCCTTGTTAGATTTGATGCCTAGTCCTTTAAGAATTTTAGCTATTGTTTCTTCTGGGATTTTTTCATCTTGAAGCTTGGTTACAAAAACAGTTGTATCAAGCTTTGAAATATCAGAAGATCCATCTGTATTGTCTTCAATTATTTTTGCTACTTTGCCAGATATTTCTGGATCCAAATCTAATTTTTTCAATTTTTCAATAAGTGATTCTTGCACTTCAGTTTTTTCTAAACTTTGATTTTGTTTATTGATACCCATCAACGCTGCTGCAGCAGATGCATTAGCTGAATCGGCCATTGCTAGTAATCCTTGTATCAATTGCTGCAATTCTTCGAATGTGCACGCCCACAAGCCTTTCTGGGGTTCGTTGGGGTTGTCACCTATTATCTTACTAACGATCGCTCCCATATCGGGAGAAGTTGCATCTGCTTTGCTCTTTCCTCCAAATAGATTTCCTAGAATAGAAGATAAAATCGATTTAGATTTTACAGCACCTTGCACGTCATCATCAGGTTTCACATTTTTGATAGCATTTTCAGCTTCTTGAAAAGCAGTGGCACCGCCCTGACCTATTTTGTTGATGCTAGACGTGAACTTTTCCCACTTTTGCTTCATCTTAGACTCATCAGTGACACCATCAGCATTCCAAAAATCAGAAAAATGATTTTTTAGTGATTCTTCTTGATTTCCATCTGCAGGAAGTTCCGCGATGGATTGCAATATTTCATCACCAGATGGCTTAGAAAAGATCTGCAAACTAAGTGGCGCGCCGTTATTTTTTTCTGCAAACGCTGGTAATACCACTATTCCATTTTTTCCAACGCTGAAAATTTCTGGCGTTCCTTCTAACCACCCTGCAACCGAAATGACAGCATCTTTCAGGCCATTGATGTACATCGATATCGTTGTAGCACCACCAGAAATTGTTTGCATGATTTTTGCTTCTTCCGAATCATCTCCTTCTTTTAGCTCGTGATTCAGGGAAAACGAAAACTCTTGTGGCATATTTTTCACGTCAGGGCCGATTTTATCTAATTCACTAAGCAAAGCTTTTACGAGTTGTGTAAAGTCATCCATCGGTTTTATTTTTTCTAATAGAGAAAGAAATTCACCAACAGCAGATTTCAGATCTTCATAGCCTTTTTCAAATTCTTCGTTGGCTTCCATGAGAAGACTTACATCATATCTGTCAAGTGCTTCTAACACTTGGTTCATACTATTCTCTATTCTAAACAACAACATATGTGAAACTCCAACTGTAGATAATTATAACGAACTATAGTGAATTGTCTCAATTTTATGCTGACGAAGTAGTTCTATTCCTGACTCGCATCTATAAGTGTCTCTGTAAATGACTCTATCGATGCCACCATTAATTATGGCCTTTGCACATTGCTTACAAGGGGATAACGTAATATACAGAGTTTTCTTCTTAGGATTATTGTAATCGAGTTTGATGAGTGCATTAATTTCTGCGTGGATAAACCCGGACTCTCCAGGTTGCAACGATTCACGTACGTTTGTGCCGCCTTTATGATCGCCATTGTATCCTATTGCTAGCACTTGACAATTATCTTGCGACACTATACAACAACCTACTTTGAAATTAGGATCAGGACTTCGTCTAGCAATGTTAGAAGCGAAGTCCATCCATATTTCATCCCAACTGAGTCTAGTCTGCTCCATATTCACCTTCCGGTAAGACGGTTTCTTCTGATTCTTCATCTGGTTCGAATATAGAGTCAGGGTGTTTCGATTTTGGCAACACAAAACCGGCTGCTTTTCTGTGTCCACCGCCACCAAACGATTTTGCAATCTCTGAAACATCCATCGTGTCATGGAAAGCTCGCAAAGAAGCTTTGTACATTAGACTGTCATGGTCGTAATACCATATCATGGCAAAATCACAATCTTTGGCGAGTGTTGCACCAATCTCACTCATCCAATGCGAGGAGTTTACGACCATCACATCATACTCTTTGTATCTGCGTTTGGTTGCTTTGTCACACACTTTCTTTATCACTGTTTTGGAATAAGCAAGGATATACGAGCCTCTTTTTACTGCATCATCAAACACACTGTCGTCTTCGAACTTTTCGTATTCATCGAAGTTCCATGGTACCATATCGAATGCTGCTGAGAACTCTTTCGAATAAGCTAGCTCCCATTGCCACAAGTCTCGATCTTGTATGTAACTGATAAATTTAGGGGCTTCTTTACCTGGGTGAAAGAACTCCCATGACAACATCGCACCAGACTTAGTCATGTCGAAATGTGTGTTTGAAATGTCGTGTAGTTCGACCATATTCGATTTATGGTGATCAATCACCCATAACTCTTCTGCTTGTTCGATCAGTGCTTTTGTTGTTGCGTTATTATATGAGAAATCAAGTATCACTACTTTCTTTCCTGTGACGTCAGGCGGTGGTGAACCATGTGAAGCTGCATGGTACTCAGCACGATTGCCAAGTAGTTTCCAAGCTGAGTATGCTGCACCGAAACCGTCGTTGCAATTCGCATGGTATATCACTACCTGTACTGAAGAAGGATCCATCATAATATATCTCCGTTTAAGAACATTGTAATTATTGTACTCAATGCTAATCGATTTTACAATCTATGCCACGCCATCGTAGCATTCTCTCGAGACCCTCGTATAAACCAAAGGTAGGTTGCCACTCCAACGAATCAAAAGATTTTTTATTATTCCCCACAGAATTTTGAACTTCTCCACTTCTAGGATTAACATGTTTCACTTCTAGTTTCTCTTTGGTGAATTCTTGCAAAACTGAGATTACTTCGTTTAGAGCTGTTTCTTTTCCACTGCATATATTGAACGTAGGATACTCATGTGAACCGGATTCCATCGCCTTAATATTCGCTCTAGCTACGTCATGCACTGATACAAAATCTCTAGTTTGGTGCCCATCACCATATACGATTAGTGGCTTTGCCATCCATATATTGTGGACCCAATTGGCTATGACACCCGCATAAGGAGAGCCTGCTCTTTGTCTAGGTCCA
>Ga0181377_1000755_pt1 | contig 11516 bp, 11 predicted proteins | sample LowvirmetaG_9_FD_130160 | JGI IMG/M metagenome (GOLD analysis project Ga0181377, IMG submission 130160) | Marine viral communities from the Subarctic Pacific Ocean - Lowphox_13 viral metaG | ecosystem: Environmental > Aquatic > Marine > Oceanic | place: Subarctic Pacific Ocean | collected...
AATATATGACGTTGTAAATCCATACAAAGATGACGTAACTGTTGCGGAAGATGCATTCAACAAGAAGAAGAAAAAAGTAGGAAAAAGTATTGGACAAGGAAATGCATCAGGTAGTATAGCATTTAAAACTATTGAACCTTTAGATTACACTTCTGATGTGAAAATTGATGGAGTGTCTACGACCCCATTAAGTTATCTTGTAAAAAAATTAGATGAAAGATTGGGACAAGGGGTTGATGCAAAAGGTGCAGAAATACAAGACGCTCTTGCAAAAGCAATAAACGTTGTTATGCCACAAACTATGTTTAATAATTTTACAGTTAATATTGTTGCTACTGATGCAAAATCTGGAGCTAATGGTACAATTAGTATAACGCTTAAAGATACTAATGGAAATGTTACAACAGAAAGTTTCGTTGATACTAATGAGTTGAAAACAGCAGACCTTTGGAGTAGGACACAAAAAATGCTGAATACAGCTGTAGAAACATATAACAAAAACGAAAAACCTCTCTAATAAATGGCGATAGGAAAAGACATAAAAGACCTCTACAATCTTTTGGTAGAACAAGAGTTGACAGACAAAAGCTTTGATGAGTTTAAAGTTGCTGTTGAAGATGAGAACTATAGAGACAAAGTATTTTCAGTTTTGGTAAATCGTAATTTATACGAAGGAGAAAAAACTCAGTTTGATGATAACTATTTTTTTGAGTTTACTCCTGCAGGTATTCAAAAAAAAAAAGACGAATCCGATGGAACTTTTCAAGAGGAAAATATGGAATCTACTTCAGATCTTCAGGGTCTGAATGGTTCATCGGAGTCTTCAACAATTCAAAATGAAGTAGATTCAAGAAGCGATGTCCTCAATCCTTTTGAAAGAAGTCAATCAATTTTACCACCAGCACCTAAAGAATTAGAGAATCCAGTAGGCACAAGATACGGAGCTAATGTTCAGGTAGGAGAAAAAGATACCTGGCTTGAAGAAATGCTTGGTAAAAATACTGTTACTGATTTTTTTGGTGATATGTGGAGAGCAGGGCAACAGGGTCTTGGACAAGGTGCAACTGTTGATGATGCAATAAACTTATACGCAAGCGGTTCATCAATATCAGAAGAAGACTTACAAGAATACATTAAGAGTGTAGAGGAAATGGAAAGTCTTGGAATGTCTGATGAGATGAAGAGTTTCAATAAAATCTACGAAAATAATGGTGGTGGTGTTTTAGGTTTTGTTTTAGGAGCTGGTTCAAATCCCAGTGTATTAGGACAATTACTTGTTTCTTCAATTGCATCTATGGTAAACCCAACGGTTGCTGCAGGTGCAGGTGCAGGTGCTGCTACAGGTGCTGCTACAGGTGCTGCTATAGGAGCAGCAGGAGGTCCACTTGCTGCACTTACAGGTGCAGGTGGAACTATAACAGGAGCACTTATGGGTGCAGGTGCAACTCTCGAAACAGGTTTATCGTTCACAGAATTTTTAAAAGAAGAAATAGATAAGAAAGGATTGTCTTTCAATCAAGAAGGCATTCGTGCGGTATTAGAAGATGAAGACGCTTTACAAAGTATAAGAAATAGATCAGCTGCTCGAGGTATTGCTATTGGTGCAATAGACGGCCTTACAAGGGGTGTAGCTGGCAAGTTGGCTGGTAAAGGAGTGAAAGCTGCTAAAGAGGCAGGTAAGGTTGTTACAAAAGGAATGAAGGGTAAAGCCGCTTTAGGGGCTGCCTTGATTGAAGGTGTTGGTGGATCGACTGGAGAGGTTGCAGGTAGAGTTGTATCTGGTCAAGATATGGATACTGCTGAAATTTTATTTGAAGGTGTAACAGGACAAGGGACTTCTGTTTTATCTGTACCTCAAGCTGTAACAGGAAAAACAGTTGTTGAGTTAGTAGCAGGAGAAAAAGGAGCTAAAGTCCAATCACAAATTGATAATTTAAAATCTGAATTAGGTCTGGGTAATTTGGTTTCAAAAGGAATAAATGTTTTTAAACCACCTAAGTATGGTATTAAAGATAATTCAGGAAACATAACCAAGCTAAGTAAAGCTGGTATATTAGATTTTATTTCTACTGCAACTCTTGATGAAATAAGAACCATGCAGTTTGAAATAACTAACGACCCAGAATTGTCAGCTATTGTTCAGGCTAAAAAACAAAAAGCTCAAATAGGAACAGAGATACCTTTTTATATTGAAGGGGAAGATAGGGCGAAAATGGTTGCTTTAGAACAGGAAAAAGCAAACATGAAAGATCCTGATCTTAAAATAAATAAAAAAAGACTTTCAGATATTGAAGCAGAGTTAGATGCTATCATAGAAAAGTATGATAATGTTTTAGCGGAATCTGTTACAGTAACAGATGACCAGGGTAATACCGATACAAAAAATGTAATGGTAACAAAAGACTCTGCTATAGAACAGTTAGAAGCTGATGGCATTACAAATCCTACTGAGGAACAAGTAATTGAAAAACAAAAAACTTTGTTTGAGGAGTCTAAAAAAATTGCATTACAAACATCACCACAACAAAGTGCTGAAGAAATTCGTAACTTAGCAGTAGATCAATTAGCCTCTGATGGCATCGTTGATCCAACTGAACAACAAATAATACAAAAAGTAAATGCCATTCAAGAGTCAAGCACAAAGACGGTGGATGTACAAGAATCTACCCAAGACAGCCAAGAAGTGGGAGTCGGAGACGTCCAACCTACTGAGCTTACCCAACAGGGTCAAGAAACGCAAATCGAAAACCAAACTCAACCTGGGATTGGGACGCAGACGGAAGAGGAAATAGCAATTAATGTTGCTCCATTCTTTTCAACCAGTGTCGATAATGTAGCAGAAGCAGGTGGTGTAAGAAAAACTCCACAATACCAACAATATAAGCAAGGTCTTATTGATTTAGCGAGTGACTTAGGAGTTGAAGTTGAAGTTGATGAATCCGTTGGTGGATATGTAAACGATGCTGGCACAAAGATAAGAGAGGTTAGCAACGTAGTTAAACTCCAAAATGCAACCTTTGATCAAGCAAAAGAATATGCTTCCTTAGCTGCCGCATTAGCTCCTGAAGTACAAGAAGCAACCATAGCTGCAGAGACTACTGAGATAGAGTCTCCAACGCATAATGCTGACGCTTTAGAAATAACAGTATCAGACCCTCAAGCCACCTTTGATGCACTGCAAGAAGTTGGTATTGATGAATATACTTTGAATGAATCGAATAATTTATTAACTTTGCTGGACGTACATGAGTTTAGAAATGATAGTTTCTTTGCTCAACGTACCGCTTTATTAGAAAAATTAGATGAAAAAAATGTCCAATACGAACTCGGAAATTTTGAAGCGATTAACTCCGAATATATCGGAACAGACTCGCGAAGGAAAATATTATCAAATGCTCGCCAACGCCTCATACAACAAGGGCAAGAAGAAACAAACTTATATAGTAAAGTCCTCTCGGCGATAAACAGAGATGCTGAAGCATTAGGTATAAGCCCTAATGAATATATTCAGGTTGATGTTACCGAGCAACAAGTTACCGCTGATCCTAAGCGTGTAAAAACTATCATAGATGATATCATTGAAAAGACCAAGGGCAGGAAAGCTGGTGACAGTACCAATCCAAAAATTCTTTTAGACAACACCTTACAGTATTTACAAAACTCTAAGTTATACCAGCAGCTTGATGATGTATCAAGAAATGATTTGGTACGACAACTTAATGAACAGTTTGGTATAAAAATTAAAAGACCACCAAGTGTTAAAAAGATTTTAGGTAAGACAGCTGATAAGAAAGTTGTTGTTAACGAAAGAGTTGCTCTTAAAGATCAGATTAAAATGCAAGCAAAAGCTGCAAGACAATCTGCTGCTGCATATAAAAAAGCACTTAAGAATATTGCAGCTGAAATAAAAGGACTTCGTAAAAGCGGAAAAGTTAGTCAATCAAAAGTATCTGCAATTACTTCTCGTTTTTCAAACATTAATCTTAATAATAAAAAATCAGTAGACAGCTTTTTAAAATTTGTAGATGATGTATTTACTAAAGCTGATCTTGCAGAAAAAATATCAAGAGCTAAGAAACTACAGAAACGAGCTAAGAAAAATATCAAGAGCAAAGTAGGTGTGGTTTCAAAAGACTTAGAGGTTTCTTTAAAAGAAGTTCTTGGTTTTAATCCAGCTATAATTCCAGACGCACAATTAAACTCTTACTTGCAATTGATGGAGGAGTTTGGTTCAAGCAAAGCTGTACTTGATTTAAAACAAAAATCTGAAACATTGCAACAAGCGTTAGATATTATCAACGCAGTAGAAGCTGAGGTTGATACTGATGAAAACATTGCTATTGATAATGAAACCACTCCAGATGATTATGATGTGGCGGCTAACGTAGCTGAAGCAAAAGCTATTAAGATTACCTCTGAAGATATTAATAATATAGAAGACACAAGGTCACAAGACTTAGCCAGAACATTAAGCAAGTTAACTACTAAAGAAATAGAAGCACTTGCCCGTGAAAAGAAAGATGGCACAATGGACTACTCAGCTATTGAAACATTGAAAGCTGTAAAGAAAAATATACAGAATGGATATGTTCCTAAAGCTGCAATGAAGCTTGTAAATAAAGTAGATACTAATAATAGGCAAACAAGTGTTCAACCTGTTTTAGAAAAGGTAAAAAAAGAAGGTATATATAGAAACCTTAGAAGTGCTTACCAAAAAATAAAAAGCTTAGCAACCGATAGAACTTTTTTGTTAGAACGTTTAAGATCTGGACCGTTGTTTAATGTAGATGATATATTTGGAAACTTTAACAGTAAGACTATTTACAATAATACTTTTGGTAGACTGGCTAAAGCTTTTGAAACTTATAAGTCTAAGACAAAACAACTAACAGCTAAAATAGATGCTGCGGATAACATTCTTGAGTTTGACGGTTTAAACAAAGCAAGAAAAGCATCTCGTGCAGGTCGTTCAAGAAATGCAGTAGTAAAAGCTAAGTATAAAATTAGAATGTTACAATTGCAAAGAGAGTATTTGTCTAACTTTAAAGATGGTAAACCAAACAGTAAAGCTCCTTCAGCTCTTGCTTTTGTAGATGCAACTCTTAAAGATATTAAAAACAAAGATATACTTTCAGCTCAAGACGAAAAGATATTACAGGATTTACGTGAAAAGTTTATAGAAGGAGATCAATTAAGTTTAGAAAAATTACAAGAGTCTTTAACTACAGGAGAGAAGAAAGCTCTGGCTTTATATGACGAAGTAAATAATAGCTTAGCAGAAAAAGCTATGTTTATATCTACCATGCACGGTAATCAAGTAGACTTATTAAATAATTATAGTCATCATTCTGTAATACTGACAGGGACGGATGCGGTTACTGAACTAAATAATAAAACTAAAAATTATGTTGACACTGTAAATGGTGCAACCAATGCTAACACAGTAAAAGAAAGAACCCCTGGAGCTAAAGCAATTAGTTTTGATCCATCTTACTCAGCAATACGTGGAGTTCAAGAGACTAATATGGATTACTACATGACTCAGACACTACAACAAGTGGGGGGGTTACTTAATAAAATGAAATCGGATTTAGAAAAAAATCCAAAAGCTTCCAAGATGTCCGTTACCGCTGCGAATGCATTGGTAAAATCAATGAATGAAGTAGTCAGAAATGTTTTTATGCAGTCTTATGTAGAAGTTGGTGCAGGTAGTGCTTTTATAGAAAAAATTAAAAGATTAGGATATCAATCAGCACTTGCTTCAGCTCCAAGAGCTATTGCAGAATTGGGAGGTAACTTTGCAGTGTTTGCATCAAACCCTGCTCGAGCTACGAGAGCTTTAAAAAACTTTGGGGGTTTATCTACCGACCCAAGAAATACTGCTTTAGGATTTGATATACTAACTGCTTTAGGTTCTGGAGTAACAAGTAAACTATTTGATTCAGATGCTTTACAAAGTAAGTATTCTAACATGTCAGACTTTGCTAATCCAAACCAAAGTTCTGGACAAGCTGTAAGTAGAATGGAAAATGTTTTGGGACAAGTAGCAAAGTTTAGTGGATTAAAACAAACAGCTTCAGTAGTAAATGATATAGCTAATAAAACTCTATCGTATCCTGATCAAATACTTTCAAGACCAATGTGGTTTGGTAGTTTTGCTGATGCATTCGCTGAAAAAACAGGAGTGAAACTTACTTCTGCAGATTTTAAAAAAATTGCAGACGGAACGTCAGAATATCTTGGTCCTGAATTTAAAGAAGCAATAGAATTTGCTACATCAAAGGCAGATGGTAATGTTGTGATTATGGCTACTTCATCTAATCCTTTCGATGGTATATTAAGAAATCAACCTAAAACTACAGACAGCGGTTTTTTATCTTGGTATAAAATGGTTAACTCATACATGCAAAAGTTTACTTTATTTGAATATAGCACAGGACGTAATGCTGTTGGTGCTCTGTATAAAAAAGGAGACATAACGAAAGCTGAAGCTCTTGGTTTGTTAACAGGTATCACTATTAGAATGTCTTCATATATGGTAATATATGGAGCGTTAACAGGTTTATTAGATGACGAATTGTTTGATGCTAAAGACAGAAGAAAAGAAGAAGAGGATATAGAAGATACTATTGTTAGACAAGTCATTGGATCTATATTAGGACTAATTACTGGAGGAACTCTTGGTAACATGGCTAAAGTTCCAGTAAATTTTATGTTAGAGTATGGCATCAACGAACCTTATCTTGGTGACTTTAGAAAAGGAGAGTACGATCCTTTCATTCACTCTATGTTGTTCAGTCAATTAAGTATGGAGGATTTACAGAAAGGAGATCTACTTGAAGCATTTTTAAAGATAGGTCTTGGTCCATACGGACCACTGGTAAGCACATTAAGAAGAGCTGGTGTTGTAACTTCTAAATCTCTTACAGCTAAAAAACCAGCTACCAGAGAAAAGTATAAAAAAGAGTTAGAGACAAGAACCTTAGTTGAAACTCTTGGTAATTTAGGATTGCTTCCATTTTATAAAGACATAAGACGTATTATATTAAAAGATTTGTATGGCAATGAATTAAGTGATGCACAAAAGAAACGAAACGCCTTATTCAAAAAAAATAATCCTGATCTTTTTAAAGAGCGTAAAAGAAAAACAAGAGAACCAAGAGAACCAAGAGAACCAAGAGAGACAAGAGAACCAAGAGAAGCAAGAAGAAGAAATTAAATGTTAGAAGCTTTTAAATTCTTACTATAATTTTCCCTCTCGATTTCTAATTTATAGTAATGAAAAGCTGTCATTCCGTTTATGTGAGAATCAGTAGGGAAAAAATATTTCCAACCTTTTGACATACCATTTGGTATGTAGTAAAAAAATGCAGCTCCTATTTTGTTTGTATTTTTTTTATAATATACACACGCTGTATGATCAGACATTGGTATAATCTCATGTACCTCAAAATTTTCGTTATTAAAGTTTTGTTCTCTGTCATTTCTTGAAAATCTTTTAGCAACTATATTGGCCATTTCATTTAATTCTAAAGCAATTTTTTTATTCATAACTTCTGTTGTAATTTTTGTATCTGTTTTATTACCCATTTAGACTGAGTGCTTTTTGTTTTTAAAAGCAGTATCTGCTGTATAATTGTATGTTTTTCTTCAGGAGATAAATCTTTTTTATTTTCACTCATAGTTCCATCAAACAATTTATAGCAGTATGTCCACCTAAAACAACGCCACAACCTATAGCTTGCTTTTTAAAATGTCTTGCATAGGCAGCAGCATATGATTTAGAATCAATACCGCATCCTACTTGCATTCCAAATACCCTAAAGTTTCTTCCAACCATCCACTCAGTATAAGCCTGAGTATGTATGTGTCCTTGAACTGTAGACATCATATCATTCTTTGCTCGAGTCCTGGCTGTGCCTCCTTCACCATGAACATACTGTACTCCATCGTATACGATACGCTCTACAAAGTTCCATTTGGGGACTTCTAAGACATCTTTATATTTTTTTATCCATTTATGTGGTATAGAAGAAGATTGTGCCTTACGCATTATCATACGGTCATGATTCCCTATTATAACGTCTGCTTTTGGAAACCGATCATACCAATAAGCTATTTCATCTATAGCGGCTTCGAGTTCTTCGCCTCCGCCCATGCCGTCAGGATCAGTTTCGTGATAACTACTGTAATGATTGTCAACTATATCACCTATGAATATTACTTGGTTACAATTAAACTTAGCATAAGTATCTTGACAAAAGTCCATATACCCATCTAAATTAAACGGAGCATGTATATCTCCTACCACAAGAATGCGGGTTTCTTTTTTGGTAATATGCTCATAAGCTGTTTTTTTATTACCTTTTAATCGGGGTCTAAAATCACTATATGTCATCGCTCAAAGATTGAATTAATTCTTCCATGAGATTACATATACCTTTAGCTGTTGTTTTTGCTTTCTCATTATCTCGATCCATAAGATCTTCATAAAGATCATTGGTAAGATCATGGAGGTTGTGAGTGACATAATTAATATGAGCAATTACTTCCAAGTCGTTACGAGAGATTCCTGACATACTAATCCATATAGTCCAATGAAGGATTTAATTGTTTATCAGCGTTGTGTTCGTATAACCTCATTACTGTTGTTTGACTTTTCTTGCTCTGCTTTTAGAGCTTCGTTGGCATGCACCAACTGTAAAGTTAAGAAATTTATTTGTTCACGCAAAATTATAACCTGTTGTTCACAATCCACGTAAGGCTTGTGACCTTCTGAATTTGTCCAAGATGTGTATACCTCAGAATATAAAACCTCTAAATCTTTATTGAACTTTACCATGTATGGCCACTGAGCAACCGCATGCATTACAGTAGCATGATGTTTGTTGAAAAGTACTCCAATTTGTTCATAACTTAACCCTAAAAATTTCTTTATTAAAACGTATGCCATGGCTCTTGCCATAACATAATTAGATACTCTGCAATTTTTAGTAATGTCACAATGAAATGCTCTATTTAATATCTGAATTAGATTATTTACCTCGTTTCTTTTTTCTCTGTTTATGCTTTTCATTTGATTTTATATATAAATTTAAATTGATTAGATCAAGGTATTCATCTGAAGTTATTAAAGATAAATCAGTTAGTGTAGGATACTCACCTGAGGCTTTCATTAATTCAAATGCAAAGAAATATACGTGAGAATAATATGATACATGGCCTCCATATATATAGGTAGTTAAATCATTTACTTCAACATCAGGTATATTGTTTTCAATATGAAGACCTATAGTGTAAGCAAGTCCAGGAGGCATTTCTTCTAAAGAAATAGCATATCCATCTTCTATTTCATAAGTTTTATCCTTTATATATTTCAACTGTAACTCCATGTTTTTTTAGTTCATCTATTCTATACTCTTGTAATTTAGATATTTTACCATTTTGTTTCTTTACTTCTACAAACTTAATATCAGAATCTTTAGGTATAGCTATTAAATCAGGTATACCATTTTTATTTGTTAGTTTTAGTTTAATAACATAGTACCCCTGCTCTTCAAGTTCTTTTATTTTTTTCGTCTGAATCTGTTGTTCGGTCATTGTTATAGTCTAATATAAACCCAATAGCCACAATGATATTCATGACAACAGATGATAAAAATTCTACCCAGCTATGATAAGAATGTATTGACAGGTGTATGTGGCCTACCATCCAAAATGGTATAGCTAAATTTTGGCTTATCCATATTAATAAAAATTTTATAAACCTCATAACAAACTTAACGAATCTCTTTTAAAATGATTCAAGGTATAGTCTTTCTTTTTTACTACAGCTTTGTATATATCTTTTTCTATTCCGTCTTTAGAAAATATCCAATAAATTTTATTATGCAACCTATCCTTAGTCGTCATCCTATCTCTGGATTGCCAATAACTTGTTGCACTAAAATCTATATTATAATAAACTAAAGCATCTGCTTGCCTCAAACTTATACCTTCTCTTCCACTAACAATTTGTAAAGCAATATTTTTATTTGATGATTCAAACTCTTGAAGATCTGTTGTAAGTTCTGATGGAAGATAAACTTCTTTTAATGCTTTCAACTCTTCCTTAAACTTGTAGAATATTCCAATACGTTTGCCTCGAAACTTTTCTTTTATAAATTTAGCTTTAGATAAATCTAATACGGTAGATCTTCCTGACTCAAACTTTACAGTACCTGAACACATTTGATGTATCTTAGACATTAATTTAACAGGTGTGTCTGCTAATACCACTTCGTCAGATCCTCTTAGTATTTTATCTTTGGTAAGGGTTCGAATCATATCTTTGGTTTCATCCTCAATCTCTACATGTAAAATTTCTTCATCTGTTTTAACTTTAAATCCTGCTTCTACCTGGCTAAAAGATATGGTAAAAGGTTTCATTGCCTCAAGTATAGTAGGTAGGCCATTAGAGTAATCGTTTATGTAAAGAGAATTAATTTTTCTTTGCTTAACTCTAACGTATTGTTTACAAAACTTATAAAAGTTTACATATTGATTAAAAGGATTACCAGGAACAAAACAAACCTGATGATACATTTGAGAGTATGATTCAGGTGTTGGTGTCCCTGAAAGTAAAATAACTTTCGACATACTTATATTAACAAGACGTTTTACCTGCTGGCATCTCTTATTCATTTTAGGATAAGCTCCAAGTGTGTGAGCTTCGTCTAATATAATTATATCAAAATGCTGATCCGTAGAAACTTTATGTAATGATTCGTAATTGATAACCTTTAACTGAAAGTTTGGACTTAACAAACCGTAATCATCAGTAATACTATTTATTGCTTTTTTCTTTGTAACAAATAAAACATTTGTCACATTTAATTTACTACATATACCAAGACTTGTTAGAGTTTTACCTGTTCTAACCTCCATGGCTAAATACAACAAGGGTTTTTCAATCAAGATATTTTTACCTTGACGAATAATTTTCTTTTGATAATCTCTAAACTTAATCATTAAACTAATTGTATTATTTTCTTAACAACCTATCGTTTTCTTTTTCTATAAAGTTTAACTTAACTTTAATTGCAGATAACTCTGCTGTAATCTTTATTAATTGTTCCTGACACGAATCTTTATCATTCTCAAGTTTTTCAACTCTTGCTTTTAGATCGTCCCTGTACATGTTTTTATCGGTTAATTTTTCTTTTTCTTTTTCTCTTTTATTTCTAATTAGAAATTCATAAAACTTCCAAGCACCTGCTCCGCCAGCAACGGTTAATGCTGTAATTATTATTGTTGTTGTTTGTTCACTCATTATCTTAATGATCTGTGTAGTATTTCTTTCTTTAACTTAAATAGAATCCAAGTCCACATAAAAGCATACCAACATGTAATTAATATGTTTTTAAAATCTATTAATGTAAAGGATTCATCATCTCCATATATGCTTACTAAATATCTAATCGTGGAAAACAAATAGAGTATTAAATAAATTGATACAAATCTTGCTAACCATTTAT
>Ga0181377_1000758_pt1 | contig 11486 bp, 12 predicted proteins | sample LowvirmetaG_9_FD_130160 | JGI IMG/M metagenome (GOLD analysis project Ga0181377, IMG submission 130160) | Marine viral communities from the Subarctic Pacific Ocean - Lowphox_13 viral metaG | ecosystem: Environmental > Aquatic > Marine > Oceanic | place: Subarctic Pacific Ocean | collected...
CTATATCTAACACGTCACAGTTACAGTTTGATCAGGAGTTCGGCAATACATTCTTTGGAACAGGTGATACGCTAATTGGTGCAGCTGCTCTTATGAAAATGAAAGCTATTGACCCTATTAAGATTCTCGAAGGTGGACATATGCTTGTCTACGAAGAGACGCAAAAAGACCACGAATATATTATGACAGTAGATGTATCGAAGGGAAGAGGGCAGGATTATTCTACTTTTAATGTGATCGATGTAACATCTAGACCTTTTAACCAAGTCGCAGTTTATCGATGTAATTCTATCTCTCCAATTCTCTTCCCTGATATTATATATAAGTATGCAATTTCTTACAATTCAGCATATGTTGTTATTGAAAGTAATGATCAAGGTGTTCTTGTAACTCGTGGATTATATCACGAACTTGAATACGAAAACATGCACGTACAATCAGTAGTAAAAAGTGATGGCCTTGGCATTGAGATGACCCGCAAGGTTAAAAGACTTGGATGTTCTGGTATAAAAGATATTATTGAGAATGATAAGCTTTGTATAAATGACACAAACACTATATTAGAATGTTCTACATTTGTAGCAAGAGGTCAGTCGTACGAAGCAAGCCCAGGTAATCACGACGACTTGATGATGAACTTAGTTATGTTAGGATATTTTGCAACTACAGAAATGTTTTCTGATATGACAGATATCAATTTAAAAGAAATGATGTTTGAACAAAGAACCAAGGCAATTGAAGAGGATGTTGTGCCTTTTGGATTCTATGATAACGGATCTGAACATATGGAAAAAATTAAACGAGAAGAAGATATGCACAAACCTTGGGCTATCGACTATTCTCATCAGAATTTTTAGAAAGTGTTTTTATATAAATAGAATTAATGAACATCCGTATTATGAAAAACATATAATTTCAAGCTCAAAAGGAAAGAGTCATGGCAGTATCAGAATCTCCGGCCATTACCGTAAAAGAGATTGACCTTACCGGTGTTGTACCTAACGTTGGTTCAACAACAGGCGCATTCGTAGGCGACTTTAACTGGGGACCTGTCGATGTGCCCATCTTAGTGTCCGACGAAGCTGGTCTCGTATCTACTTTCGGTAGCCCATCTAACACAAATACAATCGACTTTCACTCAGCCGCATACTTCTTACGTTATGCTAGCTCCTTATATATTGTAAGGGAAGCGACGCAAGGAGCTAACGAAAGTCTTAACGCTCGCGATGCAAGATCTGCAACAGGCGTTAGAGTCAAAAACCTAACATCTTTTGATTTTCAAGAGGCAGCTCTTGATTCAGACCAACAGACATTCATCGCCAAATATCCAGGAACATTGGGTAACTCAATTCAAGTTCAGTGGTTAGCAGCTGTAGACAGTGCTGATGATCCAGCATTCACAGGTTGGACCTACGAAGATAACTTCGATGGTGCACCTATTTCTTCACAATTTGCTACAGATCGTGGCGCAAGCAACGATGAAGCACACGTAGTAGTCGTCGACCAAGACGGCGAAATCACAGGCGCAAAAGGAACAATTCTGGAATCATTCCCATTTGTTTCAGTTGCAAGCAACGCTAAATCCGCTGATGGTACATCTAACTACATCAAAGACGTAATCAATAATAAATCGCAGTACGTATGGTTCGGTGGTTTCGGTAATCTATCAGATTCCGATTGGCACTCAAACGTTGGTACAGATGCAGCAGATACAATTAACTATAAAAGATCAACACCAGCAGTTAAGACATTGTCCTTAACCACTGGAACAAACTCTGCAGCACTTACTACAAGTGAGTATGCAACTGGTTTTGATTTGTACCAAGACAAGGATAATATTCAAGTTGACTTCCTTATCGCTCCAGGTATGAACACAAGAACAGATCATACAACTGTTGTTAACGACCTTGTATCAATTGCTCAAGGCACACGTAAAGACTGTGTGGTGGTAGCATCTCCTGCACGATCAGACGTTATTTCTTCACTAGATATTAACAATGACGTTATTAAAACTGCAAAAACGTTTACTTTCTCTTCATACTTATTTGCAGATAACAACTATCTAAAAGTATATGATAAGTACAACGACAAATACATCACAATCCCAGCCGCTTCTTCTACTGCTGGTCTAATGGCCGCATCAGATAATAATACTGCTGCATGGTTCTCACCAGCTGGTCAAAGACGTGGCGTATATCTAGGTGTAACATCCTTGGCATATACTCCAAATAAAACTCAAAGAGATCTACTTTATAGAAACTCAGTGAGTCCAGTTGCTAATATTCCAGGCCAAGGCATCTTGCTATACGGTGATAAAACTCACATGGCAAGACCAAGCGCATTCGATCGTATTAACGTACGTCGTCTCTTCCTTGTTATCGAAAGAGCTATTGCGATTGCAGCAAGAAACGTCATGTTCGAATTCAACGACGAGTTTACTCGCGCAGAATTTGTAAATATCGTAGAACCTTTCTTAAGAGAGATTCAAGGTAGACGTGGTATCACCGACTTCCGGGTTGTCGCAGACGAAACAAACAATACACCGGCAGTTATAGATAGAAACGAATTCATATGTTCGATCTTCATCAAACCAGCACGTTCAATTAACTTCGTAACACTTAACTTTGTTGCAGTTAGAACTGGCGTGGACTTTGACGAAGTCGTAGGTACGGTATAAGAGCGCTGAAAGGAAAAAGCAATGGTTCTCGCAGTAGACGACTTTAAAGCCAAACTAAGAGGCGGTGGCGCAAGACCGAATCTATTTAAGGCTACAATTAACTTCCCGGCATATGCAGGTGGCGACGTAGAGATTACTTCGTTCTTGTGTGAAGCTGCACAGCTTCCGGGATCAATTATGGGTATTGTTACAGTACCCTTCCGTGGACGTCAGTTAAAGATTGCAGGAGACCGTACATTTGATACTTGGTCACCTACAATTATTAACGACACAGACTTCCGTGTACGTAACTCTATGGAACGTTGGATGAATGGTGTAAATGCACATAATGCAAACACCGGCTTAGTAAATCCTATTGACTATCAAGCTGATTTGCTTGTAGAGCAATTGGACAGAGACGAAGCAACACTAAAGGCTTATACTTTTAGGGGCTGCTTCCCAACATCCGTATCTCCAATCGATCTGAGCTATGGTTCAAACGATGAAATCGAAAGATTCACTGTTGAATTCCAAGTTCAGTATTGGGAGTCAAATACCACTTCCTAATAGGTGGATATATAAGATTAGGCCAGGCGAGAACATCGCCTGGTCACCTTTAATGATAGGATGAGCAATGGCCGATAATAGTTTAAAGCTTTTTGGTTTCGAAATATCTCGAACTAAGTCTCAAGAAGCAAAAGATAAAAATTTAAGATCGATCGTGCCCAAGGTAGACGAAGATGGTGCTGGTTATGTAACCGCATCTGGTTCTCACTTTGGACAGTACATTGATATTCACGGCGATAAATCCAAAGACAATTCTACCCTTATCCAAAAGTACCGTGGGGTAGCACAGCATCCAGAAGTAGATGCTGCTATTGAAGATATTACTAATGAAGCTGTTTCAGGTGGATCAGAAATTGGTATTAGTGTCAATATGGATGGTACAGATTTATCCAAACAAATTAAAACAAAGATTACAGAAGAATTCGACTCTCTGCTTTATATGATGAAGTTCGGCGATATGGGTCATGATATATTTAGATCGTGGTACATTGATGGTAGAAAAGTCTTTCATCTTGTTATAGATGAAAAGAATCCTAAGAAAGGCGTCCAGGATATACGTCCAGTTGATGCTTCAAAGATTCGTAAAGTTAAAGAAGTTATTCGTAAGAAAGATCCACAAACTGGCGCAACTATTATTGAAGGCCAAAACGAATATTACATTTACCAAGAAAAGCCTGGGCAACAGAACAGTGGTATTAAGCTTACAAAAGATTCAGTGATCTATACTACTTCAGGTTTATTAGATGCTACACAAAGACATGTAGTTTCTTATCTGCACAAAGCGCTGAAGCCTATTAACCAACTGCGCATGATGGAAGATTCACTTGTAATCTATCGTCTTGCACGTGCGCCAGAACGTCGTATCTTTTATATTGATGTAGGTAACTTGCCAAAAGGTAAAGCCGAAGAGTATATGAAAGGTATTATGACTCGTTACAGGAATAAGCTTGTTTACGATGCTGGTACTGGTGAGCTTAAAGACGATCGCAAACATATGTCTATGCTGGAAGACTTCTGGCTACCAAGACGTGAAGGCGGTCGTGGCACAGAGATTAGTACACTACCTGGTGGTGAGAACTTAGGACAAATTGATGATATCTTATATTTCCAAAAAAGGCTATATAGATCATTAAACGTTCCAGTAAATAGATTAGAGCAAGAGTCACAATTCTCTTTAGGTAGATCATCCGAGATTACTCGTGATGAACTTAAATTCCAAAAGTTTATTGACAGACTTCGTGTACGCTTTTCTACTATGTTTAGAGAAATGCTTAAGCGACAATTAGTTTTAAAAGCTATTATTACAGAAGAAGATTGGGAAGAATTCTCTAACGATCTTACATTTGACTTCACACGTGATAATCACTTTACGGAATTAAAAGATGCAGAGCTATTAAGAGAGAAGCTGCAGTCGCTCGATCAAGTACAACAATACGTAGGAGAGTACTTCTCAAAAGAATGGATCATGAAAAACGTTCTTAAGTTTGACGACGAACTTATCAAAGATATGAGCGATCAAATGGGTACTGAAGAAGATGAAGCACCTGATGAGGTAGAAGAACCTCAAGAAGCCCCGGCTGCTCCTGCACCAACACCTGTTAAAATAGTGAAAGATGACGAATAAAAATGACTGATGAAGTGGAAAATGAAATGGAAGTACAAGAAGTAAATCCTGTTGCGAATATGATTGATTATATTACCAATGGTGATTTTGTAAATGCAAACAACGTATTCAATAGTAGTCTAGCAGATCGTATTGGTGATTCGATTGATCAAGCTAAGATCGCGCAAGCGCAAGCTATGTGGGATCCAAGTTACGAAGAAGGCGATGTTGGAGTAGAAGTAGAACTTGGCGCTGACGAAAATATCGAAGGCGACGAGATTGATATGGAACTATCCGATGATGAATATGACGCTGCTGTTGATGATTTAGATACTGATGATCCAGATGATTATGACGATCCTGATGATTATGGCGACGATAATGATTGGGAAAACGATTAATTTAAAAAGATTAATTTGTATAAATATACACGATAAACAATTTATAGGTATTTGTAAATGAAAACTTTTCAGCAAATAAGAGAAGCCATGGGCAAAGGCATGCCTCCTGGAGAGCACGTCTTTGATACTAAGCTCAAAGGCTATGGTCTTATGGTGCATAAAGAAAAAGGTAAGTTTACAGCTTACATCGATATGGAGAAGTTGGATACATTCAACTCTCTTAGCGATGCAAAGAAAGCTATGAAAACTTTTGTTAAAATGTCTGGGAGCAAGCGCAAATGAAGCTGATTACAGAATACACTGAAAGCAATGTGCAATGCATTGTTGAAAAGAAAGAAGACGGCACTAAGACGCACGTCATCGAAGGTATTTTTGCGCAAGCAGAAGGAAAGAATAGAAACGGACGTATCTACCCAAAGCCCATTATGGAAAAAGCGGTAGATAAGTACGTAGAAGACCAAGTTAAGTCCGGTCGTGCGGTAGGTGAATTAAACCACCCAGACGGACCTACAATTAACTTGGATAAGGTATCCCATCTAATTACTGACATGAAAATGGAAGGTAATAACGTGATGGGTAAGGCACGTATACTGGAAACTCCAATGGGTAAGATCGTTAGCGGTCTGCTTGAAGGTGGTGTCCAACTAGGTGTGTCAACTCGTGGTATGGGTAGTCTCGAACAGAGAAACGGCGTTATGTATGTCAAGGATGACTTTATGTTAAACACTGTAGACATCGTACAAGATCCAAGTGCACCAAATGCTTTTGTTAATGGGATAATGGAAGGTGTAGATTGGATTTGGAATAACGGCGTTATCGAAGCTCGAGAAATTGAAAGAATAGAGACTGAAATTAAGAAAGCTCCTCGTGCGGACCTCTATGAGGTACAAGTGCGTGAATTCAAGAATTTCCTCTCGTTAATGAAAAACCAATAGGAGAGTCATATGACTGATCAAGTACAAGACCAGGACGTTGAACTCAATGATGACGAGAATGTTGTTGAAGCTCACGATCCTAAAAATGCTGAAGAAGACTCCATTGCATCTGTAGATAAAGCTGAAAATGCTGGTAAATCAGCAGCTAAGCGCAAAGGTGACAAGGCTGATGGCGAGAAATCCATCAAACCTGCTGCCACTAAAGCGACAGCTCCACAAGCAGAAGCATACGACTTCTCAGACGACCTAGATGCTTTGGTATCCGAAGAAGCTACACTGTCTGAAGCATTCAAAGGCAAAGCCGCAATCATCTTTGAAGCAGCGATGAAATCAAAGCTGTCAGAAGAAGTTGAGCGTCTTGAAGAAAATTATGTAACCCAACTTCAGGAAGAAGTAGACACATTCAAAGCCAATATGGTTGAGAAGGTCGACGGATATCTGAACTACGTAGTTGAAAATTGGATGAAAGAAAACGAAGTTGCAATTCAGAACGGTATCCGTACTGAAATCGCAGAAGAGTTTATGGACAAAATGCAGGCACTGTTTACAGAGTCTTACATTACTGTTCCTGATTCCAAAGTAGACCTAGTTGACGATTTGTCTGAAAAGAACGATGCTTTAGAAGCAGAGCTCAACAGCCAAACCGAAGACATGATCTCTATGAAAGAACAACTAGAATCTTTCCAACGTTTCGAAATCATTCGTGAAGCAGCCCAAGGTTTGGCTGATACACAGGTTGAGAAATTGGTTAAGCTTTCAGAAGATGTAGACTTTGTTAACGAAGAAACCTTCGCTGGTAAAGTTGCTACTATCAAAGAAGCTTACTTCAAGAAAGAAGCATCAACAGTTGATTCTGTCATCGAGCAAACCGATGTAGAAGCTGATCCAGAACTAACAGAAGAAGTTAGTGGACACATGGCTCAGTACCTTACAGCACTTAGAAAAACACAATATTAATTAAAATTTAGGAGATCCAGTAATGGAAACTTACGACAATCTTACCCAGAAATGGGCTCCAGTACTGAACGAAGGTACTGAAATTAAGGACGCTCACAAGCGTGCGGTAACAGCTGTTGTTCTTGAAAACCAAGAAAAAGAGTTTGCCGCTCAGTCCGGTCAAGCAGCAATGCTTAACGAAGCTGGCCCAGGTAACGCAGTATCTTCTGCAGCTAACTGGAACCCAGTTCTTATCTCACTTGTACGCCGCGCAATGCCAAACATGATGGCTTACGACGTATGTGGTGTTCAGCCAATGACAGGTCCAACAGGCTTGATCTTTGCAATGAAATCACGTTACGGTGCAGGTGCAACATCCTCAACTGAAGCGCTTTACAACGAAGCTCTTACAGGTCACGCAGGTGATTCATCTGTAACTGAAAACAGCAATCCTTCAGGTCTTAGCGGAATCGATCCAGCTGCAGGTAACGTAGCAGGTGACTCTTCACTTGACTCCGAACGTGTAACTGGTGGCTTTGCTGGCGGTATGTCAACTGCAGACGCCGAGGGTCTTGGATCTTCTGGTCAAGGTCCATCATCTACTTTCAACGAAATGGGTTTCACCATTGAAAAAGCAACTGTGACTGCAAAATCACGTGCGCTGAAAGCAGAATACTCCTTGGAGCTTGCACAAGATCTGAAAGCTATCCACGGTCTGGACGCTGAAACAGAATTGGCTAACATCCTCTCAACAGAAATCTTGGCAGAAATTAACCGCGAAGTTATTCGTACAATCAACAGCCAAGCTAAAACTGGTGCATTGACTGCTAACACAGCTATCAATGGTATCTTCGATCTGAGCACAGATGCAGACGGTCGTTGGAGCGTAGAGAAGATCAAAGGTCTTATTCTTCAGCTAGAGCGTGAGTCTAACGTAATTGCAAAAGAAACACGTAGAGGAAAAGGTAACTTTGCTATCGTATCTTCTGACGTAGCTTCTGCTCTTGCAGCTTCAGGTATGCTTGATTATAGCCCAGCTATGAGCACAAACTTGAACGTTGACGACACAGGCAACACATTCGCTGGTGTACTTAACGGTCGTATGCGGATCTACATCGATCCATATGCAACTGCAGACTACATGAACGTAGGCTACAAAGGTACTAACCCATACGACGCTGGTGTATTCTATTGCCCATACGTACCACTCACAATGGTTCGTGCGGTTGCAGAAGAAACCTTCCAGCCTAAAATTGGTTTCAAGACACGCTACGGCATGGCTTCTAACCCATTCGTTGGTGCAACTCCTGCTGACGGTCTTGCAGCTGTTAAGACTAACCAGTACTACCGTATCTTCCGCGTCGACAACATCCTCGCATAAGTTACACATAAAAAAAGGGAGAGGAACCAACCTCTCCCAATTCAAACTAGACCGGGCTTTTTGCTCGGTCTTTTTTTATTTTAGCACTTTTTAGGTGCAAAGAGTGGAGCGAATTTTTTGAATATCACATTAAAGGCATTTACTTCATATATCCAAGTGTCGAAGAATTCGTCATCGTCACATCCACCAAAAACATCATCGTCTTTACAATGTTCTTCCCAACGCTTATTCATGTACTCTAAACCATCAATTAAAGTGCCAGATACAGTTAAACGTTTGATGGTTTCCTCAGCCCAGTTTGCACCTGGTTTGAAGCCGCCCATATCTTCTAGGTTTTCCATTACGTAGTGTGAAGGTATACGGAACATGTTGTCTCTCTTTCTTATTGTTTATACTATTACTGTACAGCATATAGAAAGGAATGTACACGGTTAATTTCATTTTATTTGAATTATTTTCACTTTATTTTCACTTTTTTTAGTTATAAATACCTATGTAACTGGAAGGAATTACTATGGCAACTACAGAATCTACGCTTGAATCCACCAACTTCTTACAGCCTACAGGCTTTAAGATAATTGTTAATAGAAAAAGATTTAAGAATTTAGAGTTCTTTGCACAATCTGCTGTACACCCAGATTTGTCTGCATCTCCAGCACTCTTACCGTTTCGCGGTGCGAATGCTTTTGTGCCTGGCGATAAAATAGAATATGGACAGTTTTCTGTAGATGCTATTCTTGATGAGAATATGAACGTGTACAAAGAAATGCATCAATGGATAAAGAGTACAATAGGTGATAAGTTTATTCCATCAGGTGAGGTAACTTCTAATAGCGAAGATGCAACCTCATATGATGTCAGTCTGTTAGTATTAAGCAGCCATAACAATGTTATAGATACAATTAGATATAAAGATGCATTCCCTATATCACTGGGATCTATAAACTTTCAAGCCACTGCGGATGCTGTTCAATATATCACTTTTCCAGTAACTTTTGCTTACACGACGTTTACAATTTCCGATTAATATGGTATAATGGTTACTACAACCATTGGAGTATAGAATGAAATACCTTGACACAATACTAAAGCTATGGGAAACTGACTGTAAAATTGACAGCAGTTCTCTTGATGAAACATCTCGCCAGACCCCAATGTTACATGCAAAATATCTTCCACTACTATCCGAAGCAAAGCTGCAGCTTAAACGATCCGAAGCAAAACAAAAAATGCTACTAAAAGATAAGTGGCTTTATTATAATGGTAAGATGACCAAAGAACAGATTGAAGAACACGGATGGCAGTTCGATCCATTTGAAGGACTGCGGGTACTAAAAGGTGAAATGGATTACTACTATGATGCTGATACTGATATTCAGCATTCAGAGAAAACAATCCAAGAATGGAAGGTTACTGTTGAAACACTAACAGAGATAGTAGACAATATTAAGTGGCGACATCAGACCATAGGTAACATGATTAAATGGCGAATGTTCGAAGCTGGTGGTTAAACTTCGCCTTTTGAAATCAATACCCTAGAAAATCTTGTCTGAGATTTGCCTTTGTGGACCATCGTTGCTGTTTCTTGCATCAAAGTATAATCTGCTTCAGATCTATAAATAGCAGTTCTAATACAAGCTTGATCTGAATCATTCCACGCACTGTAGGAAATGTCTGCAGCATCTTCAGCCGCTAAAAAATTATTCTTGACTGCGTCTCCTAATTCAGCAGAATCAATCATGTCAGCCCAATGGTCGACGATAACCGGAGAACTAAAACCTCCTAAATAACATTGAGCTACAAAATCATTCACAGAACTATACGTAGTGTCTGTTAGGTTAGTAATTGTTTCTTTCACTTGATAAGCCATAAAATCTCCTAATTGTCTTTCTAATACTATTTATATATAATAACATGAACATATTAAAAATAAAAAATAAAAATCATTCTGTAATGCACATTGGCTGTGACTTCGGTATTGCTAATGAGCTTAGCGAGTTCTTTTCATTCTTTGTGCCAGGTTATAAGTTTATGCCAGCTTATAAGAACCGAGTATGGGATGGTAAGATCAGACTGTTTAATATTAACACAATGGAACTACCAGTTGGTCTATTTCCGTTTCTAAAAGAGTTTTGTAAACCTCGTGGCTATACAGTTGAGGTAGAACACAATAACTACTACGGAAGACCTGATGCTCAAGTTGATATTGATCCAGGTCATATTAAAGAATTCATAGATGGTCTAGAACTTACAGCGAGAGGTAAGCCTATTGAAATAAGAGACTATCAGTTTGATGCAGTATGTGAAGGATTACATCGGAAACGGGCAATTCTTATTTCTCCAACAGGCTCTGGCAAATCTCTTATTATTTACATCTTAATGAAGTACTATCTAAGTATGTTAAACGATTCTAGAGGGTCTAAAAAAGTTTTAATCATTGTACCGACAACCTCTCTTGTCGAGCAGATGTACAACGATTTTAAAGACTATGGCATGCTTGTAGAAAATAGCGTACATAGAATTTATTCGGGTAAGGATAAAGATAATATAAAAGGCGGTGTAGTTGTTAGTACTTGGCAGTCAATTTATAAGCTTCCTCCTCAATGGTTTGAACAGTTCGGTGCTGTAGTAGGCGATGAGTGTCATGGATTTAAATCTAAGTCTCTTACAACTATTATGAATAAATGCAAAGAGGCAGAGTATCGATGGGGTACAACCGGTACACTTGATGGATCACAGACGCATGAACTTGTTTTACAGGGCCTTTTTGGAAAGATATATAATGTTACGACCACAAAGAAACTGCAAGATGAAGACACGCTCGCTAAACTTAAGATTACAGTACTGCTACTTAAACACCCACTTGAAGTACGTCAAAATTGGGGTAAGCAAGATTACCAAGCGGAACTGGACTACATTGTTCGAAACGATTCTCGCAATAATCTCATTAGCAATCTTGTTCTGGATTTTTCTCCTCCTCTATTTCTCTCCTCCAGATCGGAAGAGC
>Ga0181377_1000759_pt1 | contig 11475 bp, 8 predicted proteins | sample LowvirmetaG_9_FD_130160 | JGI IMG/M metagenome (GOLD analysis project Ga0181377, IMG submission 130160) | Marine viral communities from the Subarctic Pacific Ocean - Lowphox_13 viral metaG | ecosystem: Environmental > Aquatic > Marine > Oceanic | place: Subarctic Pacific Ocean | collected 2015-12-10
AGATAAGTTATTTAAATTATCATACCAACTACCGGTAACTATATTAACGTTACTCTTACCAGAAGCCCATGTCTGTGCTTTTGGAATAATATCCGGATGATTTTCTACTATAGTATGAGAATTAATAGAATGAGACTGTATATATCCGGCTGATATTCCCATACCGAATCCTATTTCTAAAATATCACCACCATTTTTAGTAACATATGCCGCAGATGCAGACATTAGAGAACCTTCCCAATCCATCATTACCTCAGTTTGATTTGAAATAGGACCAGAATAATATATTTTATCTGATTCAAAGGTAAGACTTTGTGATATATATAACATATTATTTTTTATTAAGTTATTTCTACCCAAGAACCGTCTGGGTTAAAGTATATTACTTCGTCTTCTTTATCCAATACGTGGCCAATTATTCTTACTACATTTCCTGATGTAGATGGGGCTGTACCTGTTATTGCTCCTTCAGTAGCTGCACTTAAATATAAAGGACTACCAGCATTTACTCCTGTTATAGCAAACGTAGAAGTAAATCTAGCAACACCTCTTACTAACATCCCCACTGAATTTGCTGTACCACTACCTAAAGCTAATGCTAACATACCTGTTGAATCATTAGTAGTATCAGCATGTGCTTCGTCCCAAGTCTGGCTATTGGTAGCAAGTTGTTCTAATTCATATACTTTTCCTGCAGACACAGTACCTGTCCCCCAGTATAGTATTTCACCAGCAGCTTCTGCAGTACCTAAAGCAAGTGTACCGCCATTAGCCATGTAGAAAGTAAGGTTATTAACATGAGTAACACAGCTAGCTTGAGCAGTTATATCTGATCCTATAATAAATGCATCTGTTTTGTTTATACAGTTACCACTACCACCTAATATCCCACTACATCCTGCATTTTCGGTAATTATATTATCACATCCACCTCCAATAATTGCATGTGAACCTGTAACGTGATTTAACTGACCACCAACGATAGAACTAAAAGATGTTCCTGTCATAGCAGGACGGGTAAGTCCATTACTTTTTCCACCTCCGATAAAACCTCCACAGTGATTCACACAGTTTCCACATCCACCTACTAAAGCTGCACAGTAACCGTTGTTAGTAACTTCGTTATTACATCCACCGACAACTAAAGCAAGAGTTTGCCCGGCATGATTTCCTCTACCTCCACCAATAAATGCATAACCATTTGATATACAGTTGTCATATCCACCTACTATTGAACCCCAAGTTCCTCCTTGACTACAATTGGAATATCCTCCTACTATTACTGAACAGTCTGCGTCTACTATATTTTCTTTACCGGCTCCTATAAAGGCATGAGTCTCGCTAGCACATATTACATTTCCAGCACCACCACCTACAGCAGAGCAATCAGCTCCTGAATTGATAATATTACCATCTCCACCTGCTATAGAAGACATTACTCCTGAGTTAGTATGGTTTTCACCTATAGTTAATTTTTCATTACCAATTGTTGAGTCATTACCTATGGTTAAAGTAGTACCATCAAATGTTAAACCAGATTCTCCATTAATAGTTGAAGAATTTACTGATGTTATTACTCTATTATTTGAAGAATTTGTATAGCTTGTAATACCTGCGTTTGGTCCTGTTGGTCCAGTTGGACCTGTTGGTCCAGTACCCCCTGTTGGTCCGGTTCCACCCGTTGATCCTTGAGATCCTGTAGGGCCATTTGGTCCGTTTGGACCTGTTGGTCCAGTTGGACCTGTTGGTCCAGTACCTCCTGTTCCACCTGTAGAACCTGTAGAGCCTTGACTACCTGTAGGGCCATTTGGTCCGTTTGGTCCAGTTGGACCTGTTGGTCCGGTTCCACCCGTTGATCCTTGAGGTCCTGTTGGTCCTCCTGGTCCTGTTGGTCCTCCTGGTCCAGTTGGTCCAGTACCCCCTGTTGGTCCGGTCCCACCCGTTGATCCTTGTGATCCCGTATTTCCTGTTGTTCCGGTAGCTCCTTGAGATCCAGTTGACCCTGTAGGTCCTGTTGGTCCGTTAGGTCCTGTAGGTCCTGTTGGTCCGTTAGGCCCTGTTGGTCCGTTAGGTCCTTGAGAACCAGTTGGTCCTGTATTCCCTGTTGTACCAGTTGTACCTTGAGATCCTGTTGGTCCTGTTGGTCCGTTAGGTCCTGTTGGTCCATTTGGTCCTGTTGGTCCAGTACCTCCTGTTGGTCCGGTTCCACCAGTAGCTCCTTGAGAACCAGTGTTTCCTGTTGTTCCAGTAGCTCCTTGTGATCCGGTTGGTCCTGTAGGTCCGTTAGGTCCTGTTGGTCCTGTAGGTCCTCCTGGTCCAGTTGGTCCAGTACCCCCTGTTGATCCAGTTGCTCCTTGTGATCCAGTGTTTCCTGTTGTTCCTGTAGCTCCTTGACTACCTGTAGGACCAGTTGGTCCATTTGGACCATTTGGACCGTTTGGTCCGGTAGGGCCTGTTGGTCCAGTAGGGCCTGTTCCACCTGTAGGTCCTTGACTACCTGTTCCACCTGTAGAGCCCTGACTACCTGTAGGACCAGTTGGCCCATTTGGACCGTTTGGTCCAGTTGGTCCAGTAGGACCTGTCCCACCTGTTGGTCCTTGACTACCTGTTCCACCTGTAGAACCTTGAGATCCTGTTGGACCAGTTGGTCCGTTAGGTCCTGTTGGTCCGTTAGGTCCTGTTGGGCCTGTTCCTCCTGTTGATCCTTGAGAACCAGTGTTTCCTGTTGTTCCAGTAGCTCCTTGAGATCCTGTTGGTCCCGTAGGACCATTAGGTCCAGTTGGTCCGTTAGGTCCTGTTGGACCTGTTGTACCGGTAGTACCTTGACTACCAGTCCCACCTGTAGAACCCTGAGAACCTGTTGGTCCTGTTGGACCGTTTGGTCCAGTGGGACCATTAGGTCCTGTTGGACCTGTTCCTCCTGTTGCTCCTGTTGCTCCTTGACTACCTGTTCCACCTGTAGAACCTTGAGATCCTGTTGGACCTGTTGGTCCGTTTGGTCCTGTTGGTCCAGTTGGTCCGGTTCCACCAGTAGCTCCTTGAGAACCAGTGTTTCCTGTTGTTCCAGTAGCTCCTTGTGATCCGGTTGGTCCTGTAGGACCATTAGGTCCAGTTGGTCCTGTAGGACCATTAGGTCCTGTTGGTCCAGTTCCACCCGTTGATCCTTGTGATCCAGTATTTCCCGTTGTTCCAGTAGTTCCTTGTGATCCTGTTGGACCGGTAGGACCGTTAGGTCCTGTTGGTCCCGTAGGACCATTAGGTCCTTGTGATCCAGTATTTCCTGTTGTACCTGTTGTACCTTGAGAACCAGTTGGTCCAGTTCCACCCGTTGATCCTTGACTACCTGTAGGTCCAGTTGGTCCATTAGGTCCTGTTGGACCTGTTCCTCCCGTAGAACCCTGAGATCCTGTTGTACCAGTTGTGCCTTGACTACCAGTTGGTCCTGTCGGACCTGTACCACCGGTAGCTCCTTGTGAGCCTGTTGGTCCAGTAGGACCATTAGGTCCTGTTGGGCCTGTTCCTCCTGTTGCTCCTTGTGATCCAGTTGGTCCCGTTGGTCCATTAGGTCCTGTTGGGCCTGTTGTACCTGTTGTTCCTTGACTACCTGTAGGACCAGTTGGTCCAGTTGGACCTGTTGGTCCTGTACTTCCTGTTGCTCCTTGTGATCCAGTATTTCCTGTTGTTCCAGTAGCTCCTTGAGAACCTGTTCCACCTGTAGAACCTTGAGAACCTGTTGGTCCTGTTGGTCCTGTTGTACCTGTTGTTCCTTGACTACCTGTAGATCCTGTTGAACCTTGCACTCCATTGGGTCCTGTTGGACCTGTAGGACCTGTAGGACCGTTAGAGCCTTGAGATCCTGTAGGTCCTGTATTTCCTGTTGTTCCAGTTGTTCCCTGACCTCCTGTTGCTCCCGTTCCACCTTGAGATCCTGTTGGTCCTGTTGGTCCGTTTGGACCTGTTGGTCCTGTTGGTCCTGTTGTACCTTGGGATCCTGTTGGTCCTGTTGGTCCGTTTGGACCTGTTGGACCGTTAGGACCTGTAGGGCCTGTTGTACCCGTAGTACCTTGTGGGCCGGGTCTACTATCTGCGTATGCTTTTACTGATTGTTGGGTTGGTATAAGTGTATTACTATCAGAAGACATATCATCTTCGTCTACAAAGCCTGTTATTGTTATCGTATTATCTGATAAAGAACCAAAAGTTACAGTACCGCTACCGCTTATATCACCTGATGCAGTTATATGTCCTGCGGGGCCGTCTATAAAAACTGTAGAACTACCAAATTGTGCTTTATTAGCAAATACTGTAGCACTTGAACTTATATTTCCAGAAGCTGTTATTTCTCCAGAAAGCCCATTTGTAGTAACATTAGGACCTGTTGGGGAACCATTAATAAATTTTGCAGCAAAAATAGTACCCGAAGCGCTTATATGGCTAGATGCCGTGACTGGTCTATTAAGGGAGATACCTATATGGTTAGTGTTTGGTGGTGATCCTATTTCTAATATACCATTTGATTCAAAAAAAGTTGGCTTGCTACCTAAAGATGCGATAGAAAATCCAGAATTAGCATTATCTCCGTGGGCTTGGAATTTATCTCCAAAAAAATTTGTATCTACACTACCGCTTATATTACCATTAGCTGTAATGTTACCATTTGTGGTAAGAGAATTTAAGTTAGCGTCTGAGCCACTAACAATAAGTTTTTTCCAGTTGGGCATATCTTTATTTTATTACGGTTGGTTACTAGAAATATTCTAGCCCACTTCCTTTAAGGACCTATAATACAATGATAAATATTAAGATTTTTTCTTTCCTCGATTCTGCTTTTTAATAGTTTCGGGGTCACTTTGAATGGTTTTTTCTAAAGCATTTTGTTTTGAAAATTCTTCTTGTTTTATGTGATTTTCTATGGTTTGGATTTGACTTGCAACTTTATGTTGTAATAAAGCAATAAAAGAAGCATCAATACCACTAATAGGGATGTAGTCTAGAGACTTACGTAAAGCTTTAATCTCTCTTAGAGAGAGATCATCTATAGAGAATATTATCATAATTTCATATTTTTAGTTCTTAAATCTACAAAATGTTTTTGGAGTTTCAAAGTTAAATTATAAAGAATTTCTACATATTCTCCTTTAAATAAACCATTTTTTATAGTAACTAAGATAAATTCTAATTCTTTTTCTGAAAGTTCTACTTTTGTTGTTGAAAAATCAGAAGAGGAAGACTCTTTTTGTTGAGTCTTTCCTCCTAATTCTAAATTTCCTGCTTTAAATGCCATAAACCTTTTTAATATTTTTGAAAACAATTTTTTATTTTTTATGAGTAAATATAAATATCCTGGTTATCAGCAACAAATATATTTCCTTTTTTATCATATCTAGCAGGTGCATCATCTGGATCGTTAGTTGAACCTTCTACCACAGCTGAAATAAATGCCTCTGGGGTATAAGCTGTATCACTTGCGTCAAATGCTGATTTTAATCCCCAACGTACTGTACCGGAATCAAATGCAAATAATTCACCTACTGCATCTGCAGCTTGTTGTATTACTATACCACCATCTCCTGCACTAGTTGAACCAGAAGCCATTAGGATAAATCTATCTTTAATAGCTAATTCTTCATTATGTTGGAAAGAAGCTGTACCTTGTACTATTAAGTTTCCTGTTAAAATTTCATTACCAGTTACTGTTAAAGTAGTACCATCAAATGTAAGATTAGCCTCAGCATTCATTGCATCAGCACCTGTTGCTGTTACAACTCTATTATCAACACCATTAGTTAAGAAATCAGATACATCTACCGAGATTTCATCTGCGGCAACATCAATACCAGTACCGGCACCAACTGCTAAAGCTGAACCATCACCTCCTGTTAAACCATTTCCTGCTATTGATGAAGAAATTTGTACTGTTGTAATCTCACCATCTGCTACTTTAATACCTCCTGAGCCTACAGCAATTGTATTACCGTCAGCTTGAACAGCTACTTGAGCTGTTGAAGAACCATCATAAGTAAAATCAGCAATACCATTACCATCTGTTAAATCTGGTAAGTTAGTTGTACCTGTAAAAGTACCAGTATAAGAACCACTAAATGAACCCGTAAATTGATTAGTACCTGCAATACCTAATGAAGAAGAGATTGCAGCTGAGTCAATACCACCATCTTTTATACTAATAGTTCTAGCAGCACTACCATTGTATGTTGTACCCGAGTTTAATTGTAGAGATACATTATCAACTGTTAAATCATTTAAGTTACTACCTAAAGTTACACCTGAAATAGTATTATTTTGAATACTAGTACCATTAATTTGAGCCGAACCTGAAACTAGTCCGGAAGGAATACTTGCCAAAGAACTAAATGGATATCCAGTAGCATCTGATAAATTAAATGCTGGTGTAGAATCTGATGCTCCTAGATCTACTGATACCCCACCAAAACTAACAGAATCATTTGCTAATGAAGAATTAGGAATTGCGGATAATGTAAAAGTTGCTGTTCTTGTTCCTGCATTGGTACTAATTTTTAAACCTGCTCCAGAACCTGAAACAATGTTAAATGATCCAGTTGTAGCATTTGCTAATATATCTGTACCACCAAAAGATCCAGTAGAAAAACCTTTAGGTACTGATAAAGTTCCCGAGGTTAAGAATCCTGCATCATTTGCGAATTGAGATATATTAGATCCTGATATCGCGATTTTTTTCCAAGTTGCCATTTATATAAATTTTTTTAAATTATTGTTTATTATACATATTATTAAGAGGATACTCCTATCCAAAATGCATCAGAGTTATATATAATACCCCCAGCTACTGCTGTAGGTCTAGAAGCATATTCTATTAGTTGTAAAACCCCTGCACTAGTTACTTTTATACCTTGATCAGTATTAGCATTTTTTATTAAAAGCAAATCACTACTAGTAGTATCTCTTATCTCAAATCTAGAAGTACCAGCGGCTCCTCCTACTGCTAAATTAATTCCATCAAATTGTAGTTGTGCTTCACCGTTAATAATTTCATTATTTCCGGTAGCAGTTAATACAAAATTATCAACATTATTAGAAATAGTTATTCCACTACTACCCCCCGTAGAAGAATAAGCTCCAACTTTTAATTGATCTATAAATCTTACATTAGCCATTTTTTAACTTTTTAATTCTCTCCCTGCACTTATATCTTGTACATCGGAAGCATTACCTTTTACTTCTCTTTTTATTCTTGTTCTACCATCTTTAAGTTTTCTTACATCTGGATCAAATATATCTGAATTTGATACTGTTTCCATTTGAATAATAATTTTAGATTTAGAATTATATTTTTTCATTGATAATAAATCTTTTTGGATTACGTCAGGGATAATATATCCTCTTAATCTTATATTAAAAGTTCCCGTTACTAATCTATCTTGTCCTGTTGTTAGTTCTGTAGCCGTAGTAAAACTATCTATAAATGCTCTAAATTTAAATCTTTCTGGGTCACCCCAATAAGAATCAGAAGCATATTCTACAGATTCAATTATCTTATTAAGTTGTTCCATATAATAAGTTTGAATAATGCAACTATAAGATAAAGTTACATAATCAGGTACAACTACTGTATGATATTGTTTAACTGGTGTTCTATTATTTAATACAGAAAAATTAGAATAAAAATTCTTTGGATTAAATTCTTTTTGAAAAATTCCATATAAATTAGGACTATTAGCATCTAATTTATTATATACTGTTCTATCTTTATCTATAGTATCTCTTTTTATTACTATAATAGGATACATTACTGCTCCACTCTTATCTCTGTAGTATCCATCTTTTTGAAAGGATTTCCACCTTTCAGGGGCACCATAAATTATGGGTACATTTCTTCTAATTCCATTTTGGTATACAAAGGGTTGGATAACATTCTTAAAATAAAAAAACACAGCTTCATCTAAATCCTTTATTCCTATAGAAAAAGGTTTTGAATTATCTCCTTTAAAACTTAATTTTTCAGACCTATTAAAATTAATACCTGTTTCATTTTCATTAGGGTTAATTTTATCATTAGGATTACCTCTAACAGCATCAAAGGGTTTTTGAAGATTTTTACTAATCTCTTTTTGAGTTTTTGGTATGGGTTTTCTATATTGTGCCATTAAAATCTTTCTTTATAAGGTGATATAGCTACTTTATCAGCAGGTATATAATAAGTATTACAAATTATTGATAAATTAGTACCAAATTTTTCTAATTCAGGATTAAGTGGGTTTTCATTATTAGGGTAACTTGGATTTTTACCTGTCCAATACTGATTAGATATTGTGCTTTCTACCCCATAGTATCTTTCTTGATACAAAATAATATCTCCAACTCCTGGGACTACTTCTGCATTTGGATTCCCATCTGGGTAACCTGGTCCAACACCTTTTAAATCGTCTCTTAAAAATGAAAAGCTAATACCCTGTTGAAAGCTTACTTCTTCAGCTGATATAGGATATTGTTGATCTTGTCTATCAATCAAACAATTAAAAATAAAAGGTCCATTATAAAATTTTTCACCTGCTGCTTCTCCGTATAAATTAACTTTAGTTTCTTCTAGTTTAAATTGATAAAAAGAAGCTTGTTGGGTAATTATATTACCCATTAATTCTCTATTTAGGTTCCTAACTAGAGATACATCTCTTTCTCCACCAAACATTGCCATATTAACCTATATATATTGTGTAAGGAACTTGTTGCAATTCCACTTGTTTAAATTCAGCTTCTTGTGCTCTTCTTTCTAGTAAAGATTTCCTAGACGTTTCATCAAAGTATGTTCTTAGTCTTTCTAGTAATGCTATTTTTTCTGTTGTTGCCGCAGCTAATAAATCTGATTGGTTTAATGTTACATCAGCATTAGGGATAGGTATTGTACCATATTTTCCTCTTACATACCCTAACATTTCTTTAGCTAAAGCTAAAGTATATTCAAATATCCATTGACGTCCTACTGAATTAATTTGGGTGTAAGTAGGATTTTCGTATGGGGTATTAGATACATTAGTTACCTTACTTGTAGTTTGTTGTATACTATTAGATATTCTTTCATCTCTTTTAATATATTCAAAAAATATACTACCATCTGATCTATCTGGAATAGGAAATACTTTTAATTTATTATTTCTAATTTCAAAACTATAGTTAGATCTTCTTACTGTATCATTTAATTCTATTGCTTGAATTGTTGCTAAATCATAATTTAAGGGCATCATTAAAAAATTAATAGCAGGACTAAATGATCCAAACCCAAAACTATCGAATAATGATTGATACCCAAATCCTGTACCAGCATAGGGGTCAAAATATCTTACTATTGCTGGTGGGGCTTGGTAAAAAACTTTTTTAATTTCAATTCCATAATCTCCATCTACTCCATTGTCACTAGCCCATTGTTTTAAATCGTAGTCCTGGTTACTTGCTGTAACCGCTATAGACCCTGTATAGTATGGTACATTTCCTCCAGTACCCGCTTCAACACCGTATTGTTCCGTTAATCGGACTATGGATTCAAAATTAGGGGTTATAATAGCATTATTTAAATCGGCACTAGTAGAAGCACCTTCTAAAGATAATTGATTATCTCTAATTTTATAAGCATATAATTCATTTCCATAAGTAGTTACTGCTTCTTCAAAGGCAGCATAAAAGCTAATTTCTTGTAATTCTACATCAACTAAAGGATACCCTAATCTACGAGCACAAAAAATTGCTACCTTATCTGCATCTTCTCTAAATTGAATATCTGTATCATAGAACCCAAAAGGTGTTTCCCCTATATCAAATGATGAACTACCAGGCCAAATAGGTATGTTTGCCATATCTTAGTTTTGTTATAAATATGAAAAAAAAGACCTCAAATTGAGGCCTTAAATTTTTATTTTATTTACTTTTTATTATGGGTTAAATACCATTAAATATCCAGAACCACTTGCGGATCCATTCCCACTACCTGATATCCAAACCTGTCCTACTTTGGATGGTTCTGATGTAGGTAGGTTTGCTAGTATAACACTATTATTAGTTCCTGTAGAACCTGTAGCGAATAAATTATTTACAAAAGTAGTTTCTGGTGCACTAGAGGTTATTTTGCAACCTAATATAAAACTATATGGATGTTCTAATTGGTTTTGGTAACCACCTAAAATTGATGAATAAGTAGGTGCAAATTCTTTTGACCCCGTAATTCTATTTGCAAAACCTCCAACGATTGAACTATATGATCCTGTATTATCTATAAGGTTTTCTCTACCACCACCTATAGTTGAATGTGTTGATCCTGAAATAATATTACTACTACCTCCTATTATTGAAGAACATTGTGTTAAAATACCTGTGTTTAAAGAGCCTCCCCCTATAAACGTAGCTCCGCTACCACTTATACAGTTACACTTTCCTCCTGCTATAGTATTTCCATTTCCTCCTATTATATGATTTATACTACCACCTCCAATAGAAGAATTGCAAGAACTACTAATATGTACACAATTTCCACCTGCTATAGTATTTGCGATAAGTTGGTTTTGATTGTGGCATATAGAGTTACACTTACCACCACCTATGGTTGCTGCACCTCCATCACCGTGAATTTGATTACCACGTCCACCTCCTACAAATCCACAAGGAGAACAAACTTCATTACCATATCCTCCTGCTATAGCAGCACACCCACTCTGCACACCCATGGTACCAACGGTAGATACTACATTTAATTGTCCTCCCCCAATAGCACTAAAACTGCTATTTAAAGTATTTTCTTTTCCACCTACAATAACTGAACAATTACCTGAAAGAGAAACTTGGTTATTACACCCACCGATAATTACACTAGTTGGACCCGCAGCATGGTTTCCTCTACCACCACCTATAAACGAATAACTTGTTGTTAGACAGTTGTTATATCCACCTACTAATGTCCCAGCAAAAGCTCCTTGTACACAGTTATCATATCCTCCTCCTATAAATGCACAGGAGGCACCATCCAATCCATTATCCTTACCACCTCCAATAAAACTATTTGTACCAGTATTAAAAATAGTATTTAAACAACCACCTCCAATAAAACTAAAATTCATTGAAGCAGTATTTTGATTACCTCCTCCTATAGTAGTAAAGCTTCCTGAGTTTATAAATGACCCCGTAGTTGGGATTATGTTGTCTGATGTAGATCCACTAGTGTATGGTTGGTGTAAATTACCGTTATTTGATCCAGTATCGACTGTAAGGTTAAATGTATTACCATTACCTTGTGTAAAAGTTAAGATATTACCAGAAACAGAACCTGTGATCATAAAAGAACCTGTGTTGATAGCACCGCCTCCTGTATTATTTATCCAATTTAAACCAGTACCTGTTGAGGATAATATTTGACCAGATGTACCTAGGTCTGCACTTGAATCTCTTAAACCACCGCTTATAAAAATATTATTTACGTGAGTTGTACAATTATAG
>Ga0181377_1000760_pt1 | contig 11448 bp, 1 predicted proteins | sample LowvirmetaG_9_FD_130160 | JGI IMG/M metagenome (GOLD analysis project Ga0181377, IMG submission 130160) | Marine viral communities from the Subarctic Pacific Ocean - Lowphox_13 viral metaG | ecosystem: Environmental > Aquatic > Marine > Oceanic | place: Subarctic Pacific Ocean | collected 2015-12-10
ATACACGGTGCAAAATTAAATTACACATTAGCACCTACAACTAAAAACGAATTAACAAATTTAAGAGTTGCAGTCAAAGATGATTCAGGAAGTATTACAGGCATAGTTGATAGAAAAATTACTAAAGTAAACAACAGTAGTGTCACAATTGATAATAGTGATAATAAATTCCCAAGCAACGATACAACAAATAATTTAAAGGCAGTTGTTTATCAAATTGATGAAAATAAAAATAAACAAATACTAGTAAATGATTATGGTTCACCAGTAGAGCAATCTACAGCAGAAACAGGCCATTCAGCAATATTACTACAGCCACGAAGTGGTAGTAGTTCTCTTATTGCTGGAACAACATTTGCATACATAAGCAAACTATATACTGAACTATCACCAGCAGGAACTTTCTATATGGGTGTTAATGGTTCGGCAAATGTTTCATTACAAGCAATGATGGGCAGTAACTTAGATATTGTTTTTGACTACTTGCCTCTCAATCACACAGGTAGTAATACAAAAATTTTATCAGCAGTTAATGTTGCAGTTGATGTACATACAATAGAACCACAACATAAAATGTTTATGGACACAGAAGGTCTAGGCAAAAATATTTTACGATTTGATGACAATCAAAACAATGCTTCGTCAGTATTGACAGGCAATATAGCAGTATCTAATGTACAAACTAACTATGCAATTATACCAAAAGGCACTGGCGATAACATTGGCAATGCACCAATTAACCAGACAGAAAAAAATAATTTAGATATAATTGTAGCATCTGCAAACGGCTCGGACATATTAGTTAATAGACCTAATCATCAACTTACTGTTAATGATTTAGTATTCTTTAACACAGGTTCAAGTGCAAATGGCATAAACAATACAGAGTTCTCAGTCAAGAGCACAACACCTAATACATTTACTGTAACGTTGGCAAATACTAATGTTATACCTAAAACTGAACTAACAAGTATTAAGTACTTGGCATATCCGTTACCAACTATTACAGGCGAAGCAACAACATCTTCTGTAACATCTAGAATGGTACATGTACCATCAAATGTACATGTATTTGAATCAGGCGATACAATTAAACTAACAACAGGCTCAACAGATACAGCAGGTGTCAACAATACAAATTTCGTAGTAGGTCAAATATATGAAAATGGTTTTGAAATTAATCATGCAACAGCACCTACTAATTTAACAACTACTATGACAGCGGCATTAAATGGCAATTCTGATTTGCATGTTATCACGGTACCGCCAACTTATGCAACAAATGGTTTGACAACTAGGATATATGATCCATCAAATGAATTTTCGCTAGGCGGTAATGTAGATGTTACACTAAAAAATCCAAGAGATTTAGATTTAGGCGACAGGTATATAACAAACAAAACTGGTACACCAGTTATGTATTTTGAAAAGAATATGGGAACTACATTGTCTAGCAACTTATTAATGATGGACGTCTATGAAGCAACAAGATTCTACAGCAAAGATCACAGCATTGGTAAATTTGAAGATCATCAATTAGTAATGTCTTCAACTAGTTCTAGTTCTGATAATAAAGTTAATATAGAATTAGCAAACGGACTTACAGGTTTAGCAGTTGGCGGCACCATTACATTCTCAAGTAGTAAAGTTGGTCATGCATTGCACGGCGGTACATTTACTGTAGTAGATTTTGTTAATTTAATGGATCCAGTTACAGAAACAGGTTCACAGTATATTACCATAGAAGTTGCTGGTGCAACACCAACCACAGAGGTGTTCTCAGTATCTTATGATAATTACATACCAGATCAAACTAGAGCAATTAAAATTACAGATACAGAATACTATGACGGATTTGCAACACCATTTTTTGCAGACAAAGACTCATTTGTTGTAAAAACTAATTTCTTAGGTAATGTAGTATCAAAAGGTAACTGGATATCAGACACAATGATTATTACAGGTACTAGTGATCTTAACAGTGAGATTAATGCAAAACCAAATAAAAACCATATTGCAATAAAAAACAGTCCAATAAGAAACTTGAATTCAGTTTACAAAATGACACCATATGGATATAACAATACTAATTTAGCAACAGGTGAAATTGAAGTATTTGGCTTTGCTAACGGTAAAGCAAATGTTGTATTTACAGATCAAGATGTGTCTTACGAAATTACTGATAGCAATTACGTAGAAGTCAATGATAATAGAACATACTTACCTAACGCAGACACATTAACAGAAGTCAAAGACAGTTTAAACTTTGCTTCAGATTTTAAAATGGGTGCAACAGACAAAGAGAAAAAATTAGAATTAGGCTTCTTATTTGGCAGAAGAGACCCAAGAACAGATAATAGAGAGCAAACAGACTTTAACCAAAAATTTGTACAAAGACCAGCAGACGTATCAGGATTAGAACAAGTATATTCATATTCTTACAGTGGTAAAACACCAAACGGTAATGCACTAACAGGCGGAGTTAATAAGTTCTTACCAATTAAGCCTAATGAAACAATCAGTCAAAGAAGAGCACCTAGCAAACAAGCAGGTAAATTTATTATAGATATTGCAGGATTAGAAGAACAAATATATTATGGTTCATTAAATCAAACTAGAACATCAAGACCGCATACAGGAAAAACACATAGGGTACTAGATGGAAAAATTACTTCGGATAAACCATTAGTTAAACAATATGAAGAAGGTATGTTTAACACATACTTAGATCCTACATTGCAAACAATTAAAAACAAATCCGAACCTCCATTTAGTTCTCCATATTTTGGGGCCGGCAATTGGTGGGGTCAGGAAAGATATGACGTTGTACATAATGGCTGGGGCGGCGGAGGCTGGTACTCAGGTGGCGGCGGCGTATATTCCGGAGGCGGAGGCCCTGGAGGACCACCTGTAACACCACCACCTACACCACCACCTCCAGCAGAGACATGTGGTAAGTTTAGAATCACAATGTATGATAGTAATTCTGGTGAAGAAGGAGTAACTTACGAATTTGCAGAAGGTCAAATGGATATTGTACAGCAATATATTGACAGCGGTTACGAAACACTAGCAGGATATCAAAATCAGTTTATACAAGCAGGCGGAACATCACAAGACTGGACAACAATTATGTCCTACTTGGAAGGCAAAGGCACAAACTATACTAAGATACCATACAAACAAATAGATGTAGACTTATGTGAATTAGAAGAATTACATATCAAAGACATTGACGGTAATACATGTACATCAAGTGGTGAAGTAATGTATTTAGGTGGAGATCAAGTATCACTGCCTGAAGGTTGTGATCCATGTGCATTAGCAGATTCAATCAATTCTCAATCACCAAACTTTAATGCAGAATGTGTTCCAGCAGAAGAAGTCAAGGAACCAAAATCATGTGTTATTAAAGGTGGCGGACAAGGTTGGGGAACAACTGATTTCCGTAACGTAGAAAAAATACTAGAAATGGGTAATAATATAAATCAGTCTCTTTCAAGAATTGGCCAAAGGGATGACAACTACAAAATATTAACAGGTAGAGATAGCAATGATCCACCAACAATAATGTTTGGTGCACGTCATGACGATGCCAGATTAGTTTGTAGGATTTACGGTAATCCTTTACTGGAATCAATAAAACTTTTAATGGCTGAGAAAGGTTTAGATTATAAAAATTATAACTCAATTGTACTAAGAAGTACCACAAATGATGACAGATCCGGTGAATTAATGCACTGGAAAAGTGCTACAAATAGAATAGCACATAGTGGTTCAGGTGTCAAGGGAGAATACAACAATATTAGAAAACATCCATTTGCAATAGTATATGCACCAAGTTCCGGTAGTGTTTTTGAACAAGGCGCAGGAGATATAGAATTTGCTAAGGACCACATGGGCAGAGGCATAAACAAAGATACTGTGTCTGTGTATGTCAGTAAGAACAGAAGAAGTTATTTTGATTACGGTACAAAAGGCGAAGGACCCTTATATAGATTACCAAAAAACGGTACTACTCAAGAATTGTACCTAGGTGACTTATTCAACATGACAGTAATTGATGACCTATACCTTGGTGGATTTGGTAGCAAAACAGATGATGATGAAAGAAGTAATGCACTAACCTTTTCAGAAGACAAAGACGACAGAGGATGGAAGTACACTAAAATTGCAGGATACGGACAACGTATTACTGATGGCGGTGTAACTGGAGGTAAGTGGGCAGATAGAACAGGCAGTTGGTTTAAAAACTTGTGGCAATTCCATCCAACTCAACAACGTAGGGTACAAGGCTGTACATCTACAGATGACGTCAACATGCCACAACTTAATCCAATAGTAAGAATTAAAAGTGCTGTACCATTTACATTAGGCAAAGGTTGTGCAAGAAGTCCATTCACAGAAGTTGGAGACTTCCAACCATACAGAGAAAAAGTTGTTAATTCAAGTGCTAACTTGACAATATCCAATGCAATGACGCCCGATGAGTACAACGACTTAGGCGGAGATACTTCACAAGTATTTTCACCAAAAGTACTATCAGGTGGACTACCAGGTAGAGAAGTAAACATTTATGACATAGTTGGTGCCCCGGATACAGGTAATCCGTTTATGACATCAGATTACATCATGATTGGCGGCTACCCAGTAAACCCAAGAGCAGGTGAGGGAACAAGAGATGGTGCTATTGCTGACTCTTCAGTACAAGGCCCAGTACAAACTGGTATGGTAGCAGACAGCACAGGCTTTAACTACATGATTGGTGACAAATTAACATTAGTAGGTGGGCAACCAAAAACCATAGACGATGATGCTTATTACTTAGATAGCATAACAGTTGTAAATCCAGGTGCTGGATATAGTAATACCTCAACTCAATTGCAAGTAGTTGATACAGAAACAGGACAACCTTTACCAGGGGTGCAATTAAAACCAAATTTCCAGCCAGATACAAATAAAGTTTCACCAGTCTCAAATAGAACAGGAAGAACAGCATTATCATCAGCAACAATACCATACAAAACCTATATAGGGATTGGTGGTTGCACAGATAAAAATTGGTTGAATAGTGTAGACACAAATACATCGTTCATTGATATGACATCAAACAGTATCAATGGTATTACAATAGATTCTCTTAGGGAAGATGTTGGCTTAAATGGTCCTAGTGTAAGCAATTCAGAAGTATTTAATGTCACAGCAACAACAGAATTAACTGGTGGAACACAATATAAAGCATTTATCGGAACAAGAGATTACGAAAATGCTGGTTCAACAATGATGTTTAACTTTGATATGCTTGACAACACAGGTAATCATAATAGAGGCGCAAGTAACTTTACAACATCATTTAGTGAAGCAGAGCAAGTATCATTACAAGATGCATGGATTGTTGTGTGGGAAGCACCTAACACTTTAATAAATGGCAACCACAATATGGTTACTAACTTTGGTGCACTAGCAGAAGGCACAACAGGTATATTAAAAGCATTACATGATGAAAGTGCATACGTTCATGATATGAGAGATCAGTTTGAACATTTCTTAAGTGAAGATATTAAAGTACTTAACGGTAGAATTGTTAAGTTCCTAAAAATTGCAAACGGAAAAGTATATTTCCAAATAATGAATCCATATGATTTAGATTCAGGTGCCAGCGGAGCAATAGGCTCTCCAGACTTTGCAAACTTATGGTGCAGATTCTATCCAATAAATTCATTAGGCGGTTATGCAAGTAACGTGTCAGCAACGCATGGAGCAGTTACTATTAGTTTAGGACAAGAATCTTCAATATACAATAATGCAACAGCAGTAGGCACAGCAGGATTCCAAATGACAAATACTAATGGAGTTGCAGGTTTAAAAGTTATTGCGGAAACAAGCACATTTGATTTAAAACCATTAGATCAACAATGGGATATATTTGTAATGCAAGATGGTGTAGATCGAGGTTATTTAAGATTGCCTGTAACAGTTCACGCATCTATTCCTGGTAATTCTCGAACAGGTGTTGCTACTAAGTTAGGTACAGATTTAGCAAACAGAATGCGTAATCTTAATTACAGTACTGTTTACAGACCATTAGTACAACCAGTAAATGATTTAAAAGATTCAGAAGCAATAGTTTACAAATTTGATTTCAGTAATTTACCAGATGATGCAAAAGTACGTGATATAGATATTGATTTAAAATTTGAAAGTTATGCACCAGGCGACTTTGACATGGTATGGCTCACTACCCCTGAAGGTAAAAGAGTACCGTTATTACAAGCACTTGGAAAATTTGGTTCTAGTGGTCAATACGATCAAGGTGGATTCATGGACGGGTATGATTATAACTCATCTCGTGTATTACCAGAGTTTGCATTTACACTAACTTCTAAACCAGAAGCAGAAACAATTAATTATAACGGTTCAAATTTAACTAACAATAATAAAGTAAAACCATGGATTGGGTTGCCAACAAGACATCCTCAACACATTGGTATTGACTTTACTAAAAAAGATCCTCCAGTAATGCAAAATGTTATTGGTAGTGATTACGATTCAGCAAATGGCAGTAGCCTAGATGCATTATATGGAATTACATGGAACAGAGTAGAAAATGTTTTAACTAAGTTTATATTAGAAACCAATAACGGCAACAAACCAAGACATAAAGCGAAAGGTATATGGTACTTAGAGTTTTCACGTCCAGGAAGAATAAGAGCACTTACAAGAAGCAGTATGTCTGCAGAAGAGCAAAATAGATATAACAAAACAAGAATTAGAACACCAAACATTAAAATAGATTATATATCCGCTAGTGAAAATCCAGAATGGGATACCGCACACAAAGAAAGTATTGGTAGTGTTAGTATTATACAAAAAGGTGGATTCCAACCAGAGTTTGCATCAAGAACATATGAAGTAAGAGCAATAGGTACAGGTAGTGGATTTAGTGGACAGGCGTTCCTTAAGAAAGGAAGATTAGTAGGCGATGATAACCCAGATCTTAAAAGTCAGCAGGCACATTTTGAAGTTATTAGAATTAATCAGTCTGGTAGTATTTTAGAACTTAGAATATTAGATAGAGGAGTATATGAAATATTCCCAGCAGAATTTGAACGAGGAGTTGCATTAAAATACGCAAATGCAGAAGCAGAAACTAAAGCAACAATCAAAAGGCCCATGGGTGTTGGATATGGTGCTCGTGTACAATGTACAGCAAGAAGTGTTATTAACTGTCAACAACCTCCAAGAATAGTAGAAGATAATGCAGGCTCTTCGAGACCAGCAGATGCAACAGAATTATTAGCAGATGCCATTAATGCCGCGGGTGGATTAGATGGCGGATTAACTGCAACATCATTACCAGTCAACACATCAGTATCATCATTACAATTAAAAACAGATGCAGATGGATTAGAATTAACTGACTTAGTACCCGGCACATTAGATGCTATTGGATTGCAAGGCGGAGATTACGGCCCTGGATCATTTGGATTTGGTGCAGATGTTGGCGATGGCGGACCAGGATTTGGTTTAGGCGACAGCGGTATAAGAAAAGATAATCCATTTGATAAAGGCGACCCAGATAGTTTGATACTTTATAACGCATCAGTGCCACCAGAATTTGACGGATTAACTAGTCAAAACTTTGGTAATGTTTATAGTTATGACTTAAATAGAATAGGTGGTGGACCATTAGTTACAGATAAATTACAAAGTGAAATAGATGTATTATACTTGCAATCAGCAAGAGTACGATCTAAATACGAATTAAGACCATTAATGAAAAAAGCATGGGTTGATAATTATGATGTCAATGGATGGGCATATTTAGAAAATGGTAAAATAGTATATCAAAAAGATAAACTAGTTGACAGCAGTAAATTAAAATCTGCTATTGTTTATGACAATGAAACAGGAAAACGTATTACTGATGTTTATTTAAATGATCCATTTAAAAATGTGTTCATGCCAGAAGTTGAGTCTAATTTAACTTATATTTCAGAAAGTGATCCTGTTTATTATGCAGATGACAGTAGTAACTTTAGTAAAAATAATATTGGTGAACTATGGTGGAACACATCTACAATGAGAGTAAGATGGTACGAACAATCAGATGAAGATTATAGAAGAAGATACTGGGCAAGTTATGTTAATGGTTCACAATTTGACGTTTATGAATGGATTGAATCCACGCAAACTCCTTTAGAATATTCAGGAGAAGGAACTCCACTAGATGTAGAAAAATATTTAATTGATCAAGTTTACAATAAAAACACTGGCACATATGACAACAAATATTATTACTGGGTAAAAGATTTACAAAGTGTTCCTAATATTGGAGACAGAAGTTCCAGTGCTTTAAGTATTGGTCAACAAATTGCATCACCTAAGTTACAAAACATTCCAACTTACGGTGCTATATCAAATAATTCAATTGTACTAAACAATGTTAAATCTCACATAACAGATGATGAGAGTGTATTCCAATTGAACTTCAAACGTTCTGATAGTAAGTATGGCAACAAGCATGAGTCATACATATTATTAGGCGAAGATAATATTTCAGATGCTATTCCGAATGGTCTATTAAATAAATTAATTGATAGTTTATGTGAAGAGGATATATTAGGAAAAGTTGTTCCAGATCCTTACTTAAACAAATTTGAAAAATACGGTATTTCAATTAGACCTAGACAAACAATGTTTGTAAAGCCTGCTTCAGCAAGAAGAGAAATGGCATACTTTATTAACAATGAATTAAAAAATATTAAGTTAACCGAAGATAGATACACAGGCTGGAATACAAATATTACTACAAATACATATTACGAAATTATTGATTGGGTAGCAACAGGTTACAACACGAATGCAATTAAGGCTAGAGCAAATGTAACATCCGTAAAAGAAATGAAAGGACTTACAGATATACCAGATGGTGCTTTTGTAAGACTAGTTGGTACTGGCACTAATCCAGATAGATTCTACGAATATGATGCTACATTGAATGATTATACACTTGTTAAAATTGTTGGCGGTACAGCAAAAATTAAAGATACTATATTTGGTAATATAAATTCAGGATTAAGTACAGAATTAAGACAAATACTTACAGCAATGAAAGATACAGTATTTAAAAATACAAACTTAGTAAATAAATTGTACTTCTCAATGTTAAATTATGTACTGTCTGAGCAGTATCAAACTAATTGGGCATTCAAAACCACATACTTTAATATTAGACAGAGTGCAGAAAATCTTGTACAAACCGCTTCAACTAAGATCGATGCTTTTGATAGTGTTGTAAAGAGTATTAAAAATAACAAACCTTATACAAGTAAACTTAGAGATTTTGAAGATAGAAAAATTAGCATTGATTCGTTGAAGTCATTTGCTACAGACTTTGATAGACCTCCGTATCAGCCAGATTTATCAGTAGAGTCTAGAGTACTTGACGATTCAAGTAGTTCAGATGCTGTTATTTTAACACAAAATGATGATTATGTCAACTGGACAAATAATTTTAGTAACAATGCAACTAAGATAAGAACTATCAAAGAGAAAATATATTTTGATAGAACAGCAAGTGAAATTACACCAGTATATGATCACACAGATTCAAGTGGTATAGTTACAGTACAAATGGCTACAGACTACCAGCAACCACAATCTAATACTAGTGCTATAAGAATGCAACAATTATCTAATGTATCAAGTAATGCTACTCCTATAAATCACATAGAAAGAGTATTCAAGTACAATACAGTTGTTACTGATTTAACTAAAAAAATTGCAGACACAACCACATACTCAAGTGATGTTATTGCAGGATTTATTGCAACAAGAGATGCAACACTAAGAACATTAGCATTTGCAGACTTTGTTGGTGAAGAACTAGATGCTAACTTATTTGCAAAAGCATACTATGATACTATAGGCAAAGAAATTGCATCTAGTAGTTTAGGTTATGACTTATTTGGATTTGATAGTGCAGGCTTTGACTCTAAGCAAGTAGTAAACAACTATACTGTTAATGCCGCAGTACAAAGTCAACTGATAAGAGATACATTGACATATCAAGGATTTGACAGTAGCACATTCTTTACAGGATTAACAGGTCCAGGCATACCGCCAGAGAGTGCAGTATTTAAACCATTAGAAGGATTGCAAATGAATGTGCAAACACAAAAAACAGGCCGTGCAAACGTTTCGTTTAAGATATTTGTAGGCATGAATGGTTCAACTGAATATATCAGGCTTAATGATGCTAATAAAACAACATTAGCGGCTAATATATCCGCAACAGATTTAACAATAGTATTAACAGACGCAAGTGTAATTACACCACCTTATACAGGTAGTGCCGCAACAGCCGTATTTATAGGCGACGAAAGAGTTACATTTGAAGAAATTAGTGGTAATACATTAACAGGTGTTACAAGAGGAACAAACGGAACATCGATTGAATCTCATACAGCAGGTACTAAGGTGTACGATGCTACAGAAACAAATAATATAAATGCTAGTGCTTTTGCTTTTGGTACCAAAGGTGATCCAGAATTTGTTTATTGGAACTTAAATAATGATACTACGACATCATCTATAACAGAATCAACTAATACAATAGCAGAATTTTTACAGGCAGGGCCAGGGTCATACTTTGACTAGTAATTATAGCAGTAGTTTAAAAAAGAGATAAATACCTATATGAAAGAAGAAACCGCAACAAAGGAAAATGAAGCAAATACAGAGCAAGTAGATACTACTATTGGCTTAAACGTATCTGGTCATATCTTAATTAGAGATAAAGAAACGGGCGAAGAAATAGTCAATAAAAGAAATGCCATTCACTATGGTAACTTAGGTTATTTGATTGCAAATTCAATCGGTAAAGGAACTAGTGCATCAACAGGTGTAGCACCAAACAATTATGTTCATTTCATGTCATTTGGTAATGGTGCTTCAAGTGTAGATAGTGCAGGTAAAGTTTTATATAAAAGTACAAATACTAGTGAAACAAGAGAGACAGATGCTACTTTGTACAGAAAAACTTATGCAAAAGTAATCAGTGACACAGATGCAAACACTGATAAAGTAAATAATAAAATTGAAGTAATAGAAGGTTCTGGATTTACAGATCTTAAAGTGACTTGTACATTAGGTTTAAACGAACCTTCAGGACAAGAAAACTTTGATACAAGTGCAAGTAATGAAGGCGATTACATCTTTGATGAATTAGGATTAATGACATTTACAGCAGGCGATAATGCCACTACAGCAAGTAGTAGTTCAGAACTATTAACACACGTGGTATTCCATCCAGTACAAAAATCATTAAACAGAATTATTGAAGTTGTTTATACTTTAAGAATACAGATGACTTAATAGGAAAATATGGCTTATACATTTTCAAATACACAAGGCGATAGGACAATAACGGTCAATGATAACCAA
>Ga0181377_1000761_pt1 | contig 11432 bp, 25 predicted proteins | sample LowvirmetaG_9_FD_130160 | JGI IMG/M metagenome (GOLD analysis project Ga0181377, IMG submission 130160) | Marine viral communities from the Subarctic Pacific Ocean - Lowphox_13 viral metaG | ecosystem: Environmental > Aquatic > Marine > Oceanic | place: Subarctic Pacific Ocean | collected...
ATGGTACAGTGTCACCTGTAGCCTCGGACAATAAAGCTTTCAGTTCCTTTACTGATAGCTCGCAATCCCCACGGAAGTCGGGATGTGTTTCTTTTTCTTTGCGGTCATTCTTAAATAAGCGACCACGATTACTGTTATCGTATTGATTCATATTATTATTATTGGTTAAAATATATCTATGCTACCTACAAGTTCTTGACCTTTTGAATTTTTGGTTTTGACTTTGTAGTTGCCCGACTTTGGAGCTTCGGATTGTTTGCCGTGCGTGTTAGTTGCATCGGGGTCTTTAGTATCATCGATACAGAAGAGGCCGTTCAGTGCGTACTTACGAGCGTAAGAACTAGCTGACCCAGTAATCTGTGCATCATCCATACCTTTCTTTACTTCAGCTTCACGAGCAAAGGCCGTGGTTTCTACTTCAGAGAATGGGTTGTGTGATACTAGTCGGGCGGTTGCCTTTACATATACTCTACCTCCTACCTCTACGATTTCATCGCTGAGTGTTAAGTCCGAGTTATGTTTTTGTAGAAGAGGTTTTACTGCTTCGAGTATGTCCTCTGCGGAGCGATAAAAGTACCCTCCGAATTTGTTTGTCTGACCCTTGGGGGCTTTCAGTTCCCCTTGAATCAACACAAGTTGGTGTGTGTGTTTTAGTTCTGTCATAATATTTTTTTAATAAATTCTTAAATAGTTTTACACGATGCTTTACATTAATGCAAGCATCTAGTTCAGCATTTGTTGACCCCAATGTCGATAATAAAAACACTTGGTCATCTCTTTTTAAATTATTCTTGAAGCGACTTGTAAGTTGATTGAGTCCAACAGGATGTAGTATCTCTGAGTCGGGCTGCCTTAGATAGGATGCTATGTTCTCTAGTACAGTTGGCAACTCAGTCGGGTCACCCTTGCACATTGATGTAAATGCATTCTCCATCTTTCCTATTAGTGTGTTAGCCTGTCTACTTATTACTCCCCGTATCTCACCACTGCTGTGGTCGTGGTCAACTACCCAGTCATCAGTCTCTCGATTTAATATCGGACACTTACTTGGTTCGTTTTCCTTTCGCCACTCGGCTAGTTTGCTTGCGGGTATGTAGGTCACTTGCTTTTTTTCTTAGTAGTCTTGTTGTCCTCATTCTTTTTCTTTCTAAAGATGTCATCGAAATTCTGTTCGTACAGTTTCTGATTGTATCCCTTCTTCGGTTGCATTCCCTTGCCCATAATTACCTTTCGTTTACTTCTAGTATTTGTATCCTTGCACCCTTCTTAGTTACTCCGTACCCATCCTTGTCGGGCTTGGTCGGGCATACATATTTGACTGCTTGTGCTTTGTCATTGGCCCACCTAACTTGATACCCTCGGTAATCCGTGGGCATATCAAAGTGCTTATAGATTATCTCATATTTGTTCACGGCTATATAGTACAATGAATCCTGTGCCACCATTGATTCCTAATACATTGAAGTCAATCCATTCGATTGCCTCCTCGTATTTCATATCACTGTCGGACATAAAGCATTCAATCATTCTGTCGTAGTCATATACATAGTATCCATCGTGGCTTGTACCAACGATAGCATAGTCAAGGCCATCGAATTGTATGGCATTGTCTGCGTGTATGAGTTCTTCATAGAACTCTAAGTTTGGATTTTCGTCACTCATTTTTTCATCCTTTTGTTCCAATATAATTTGCAAGCGTATTTAAAATTGTCGATTCCTTTCTTCATCTCTTCGGGTGTCCACTCCTTGTGGTAGTGCTTGGTTGTCTCGCAGTCCACACATACAGTAATGCATCTCGGTAGGTAATCCAACTTGTACTCCTTCATTACCATAAAGGATTCAATGGCCAACTGTTCGCAGTCCTTCGGGTAAGTCTTGGCCTTACCTTTGCAATTAGTTCTGCACTTGTAGTCAGCGAGGAATAATTTATCCTCATCATCGTATCCCATAAAGTCTATTGAACCAGCAGTCTTGATTGTACTTGAGCTAATGATATGCTCACAACACATTGGCTTAGTCCCGCTCTCGTGTATCCATTCTACAAATGGTTCGGCCCAACTGTCATACGGATTAGGCTCGGCCTCTGTGCCTTGCATCAGTGCCTCTACCTTGTCTTCAATACATTTGTGTACCGCAGTACCAAACTCGGATGAACCTATCGTGTCACCTGTTACAGGATGTTCCCGTGTTCCGTACACTAGGGTCTCGATGTCTTGCCACACTAGGTTCGGGTGCTTTCGGGCAAGGTCTACCATCATTCGTGGTTTATAAATTGAATCAAGAAAGTCATCCTTGATTATGCCTAGCACTGTCGTGACTGACGGGTAGGTCTTAGTGTTATTCTTTCTAGCTTGAGCAGGTGTAGTTACATTCTTCTCAAACTTAGGGTCGGTAGTACAATCGTAGAAGTGAGCCATCCTCACATTAAGAACGGCTCACCACACGATGTCAACAATTATTATTATGATTTATAAATCCTCATCCGTAATATGATGGGTGAGGTTAAAGTAATTTACGAACTCATCTATCTTTGCCATATACAATTCAGCATAAGCTAGGTGCTTGTGTATGTTGTCGTTGATTGAGTCCCACATTAAATAGATGTCCCCGTTTGTATTCACATCCCAATGTAGAGTAGGTATCTCTGCACCAAGGTAGCGTAGGTCATCTATGTATAGTTCAAACAGTTGTTCTTTCTTTTCTATTGAGGTCATTGTATTAGTCTCCGTGTGGGTTAGTGGTTCTATAATCTATTACTTGAACACGGCCCTCAGTTTGTACCTCAAGGTCGTGGAGTTCAGCCATCATTTCGATTTGCTTTGGTGTCTGTTTATCTTCAATCTCTTGAAGCATCTGATACCATTCGTTGATTGATTCTACTTGTTTCATTTGTTTGATTCCTCATTAAAGTGATGGTACAATGCATTGTTGATTGCCATTAGTATTTGTGTGTCAGTCGGCAACCCTTCCGCATCGGGTTCTTGTTGAGTGGCCTCTATTACAAGGTCGTGGAGTTCCCCGTCTGACATAACGAGGTCTCCGTCTGAGTGCATTCTGATTCCGCCTTCTTCTAGGTAGTCAGCGTACTCATTCAATGTTTGTATTGGTGTCTTCATAATATATATTCTTTATCTTTATTTAATGTTCTTACTTCTTCCTGTTGTAATTTTTCTATTACATTTTCTAAACAATCAGCGATTGTTGTGCTAGTCCCATCATCATCCTTGGGCTTGATTAGTATATGGTTCGGTAACTTTTTATGTACATCGTACAAGTCACAGAGGCAGTCTTGTATATCGTTGAGTTTCATTTGTCTATGTTGTCTAATTGTTTATTAACTTTCTCCCAGTAGATGTCAAGATTCTTGAGTACCTTGGGACTTGTCTTCTTCCAAGCGTAGCACCCGCCATTCCACATCTTAGCGTAGACTTCGGCTGATGGTTTGTTGCCCGTCTTCTTCTCGAATACTGCACCCCAATGCTTGAGATAGTACTTGCATATCTCTACAGATTTCTGGGTATCGTATCGGTCATCCGTATGGTAGGTCGTACCATAGAATGTGTTCACATCCTCGACTACTGCGGGTGTGATTTGTAGGTAGCCGACTGCGTTCCCGTTGTCCCCTACTGCGAGGGGATTGAGGGAACTCTCGACTATCGCTAGTGCGAATATGAGTTGGTCAAATGTTATCATTAGTCTATCCTTTCTGCTTTAAGTGAACTACCCACTACATCTTCGTGTACCTTTTCGGGTTCGATGCCCGAATATACTCTAGCGTGTTCCTCTGATTCTGCTACTATGATTTCCTCATAGGTTATTACTTCTTTCCAAGTTACTTTGTATTTATTCATTGTTGTTCTCCTTCTCTATAATGTTATCTTGTATCCATTCGTTGGCGTACTCTCCTACTTGTTCCCATAGGTAATCATTGCCGAGCATATCATCCTTGAGGTCATACCACTCATCACCATCTAGATTCCTACCTAAGAATAGGTCGGCATCATCCTTGGTGTATCCATCAAGCGTGTTCGTCTCGTGTGCCACGACTTCACCCTTTATGGTTCTGAGTTCTTTAATGATGTAGTCCAAGTCGCTGTTGATATGGTCATTCTTGAGATAAGAATGATGTTGTTTCATTTCTTCTACCCTCTTCAAGAGGGTAAGTATTGGTAAGTGTATTGTATTCATAATAATATTTGGTTGTTAAAATTGTATGTCTTTTGCTTGCATCTCATCGTACCAAGATTCGGTAGCCTTTTCGAGGTCATCGAATATCTCCTTGGGTACTGATGCATTAGTGTACAGTCCCTCTGTACCACCCCACCAAGTCTGTAGTATTCGGGCTGACTTGCCGTCCTTCTCTACAGTAAGGATGTAGTCATCATCGTAGACAAAGTAGTAGTCAAAGATTGCATCAAAGGTTGTAGCCTCTGTGACCTTTAGTATTTCTTCATCATCTTCTAGGTGTTGTGGTTCAACTTCCTTGATTGAAAAGCCACTCTCTTTGAGGTGCTTGAATAGTGACCGCAGTGCGGTTCGTTCATTTGTTAAGTCCTTCATAATAATATTTTGGTTAAGACACCACGACCAACTGCTCCCCCCTCCTCACTACCACCTGTGAGTACAGTCGGAGGTATGACCTTGGGCATCCGAAGATGTCAGCCCCAAGGCACAGTCGGTCGATATGATGTGGTAAAATTCTAGAAGCCAAAGGCTTCGTTCGCTCTCTCAGTCAAGTAGTCGAGATTTGCTTCGAGCTTTTTGAACCACGATGTGTGGTAGTCTCCATCTCTATGTCTTGGTAGCTTGAGGTTCGGTGTATCCTCATTCCATTCTTCATCGTATGGACAGCCCATATGAACTTCATACTCTGTTAATTCATAGGTGTTATCCTTGTAATCAATGAAGACCCAAGCTCCATCTTGCCTTGCGATAAGGCGGTCGTAGTCTCGCTCGAACCACACTTCTAACCTTGCGGTCATATCGTGTCGAAGAGGAATCTCGATAGTCTCGAATTCAATTCCGCTATCAAGTTTTTTATATGTAATATTTTTTACTTTTTCGTGTATCATAATAATTTAATTTGGTTAAGACACCGAATACCCTTGACGGCATATTCTCTGTGTGTATCCTTAAGGGTATAGCCCGCCTCGAAAGCGGGCAAATCCTTAAGGTTACTCGAAGTACAAGATGAATTCATCGGGGTCTTCAAGGTGTTCAAAGCTACGTATCTCATACCTAGTTGTACCTAACTTGTTCTCTCGTTCAATGTATACCTCAGCGTTTGGGTCATCGATTAGTTGTAGCTCTTCAATTAATTGTTTTACTGTCATAATATTTAAGGTGTTCTTTGGTTGATAATGTCTAGCATCTTTTGCTCGTCCTCTTCAGTACAAGTACATAAGAGTTCGTCAACATATTCATCTAGCATTACTTTTAATTTAGCAACTTGTAGTATTGGTAACTCAAGGAATATTAAGTCCCAAATTTTCTTCATTAACTTTTTATTTTCTTTCATAATAATTAGTATTGGTTAGTATATTTCTATATCGGCTATTTCTCTACCTACACATTCTTCCTCATCGGGATTGAATAGTATGTCGTGGTTAAATACTTTCTCTTCAGCTTCTTCTTCTGAATTAGCTTTGATATAATATTTTTTAGATACAGTTTCTGCGACTGTAACTAAATAAGTTTTTTGTTTATGTATTGGTTTTTTTGTTTCCATAATAATAGTTGGTTAAGACACCGCCCTACACTCTGTAGAACTGTATAGAAAATGGTGTGTGGTAGTTGATTACCCACCCATTGTTGTGAAGCTTCTCAGCTAATTTTAAGCCCGCTTCTGTCATTAAATCGCAAGTCTTGTACTGTATTTCCATAATAATAGTTGGTTAAGACACCGCCCTTTCGGGCTTGAGGTTTAGTCCTCGATACCATTGGCTTCAAGAACTTTTTTGTTGCGTTCTTCAACGCCTTTTCTGTACGCTTTCAACACTTGTTTTTGTAGTTGTGTTTTAACAACTTGTTCAACAAATGTGTAATCCCCGTCAAAGAATTCAATTAATTCTTCGATGATATTGTTTAATTTTTTTACTTCATTAAGAACTTCTGTATTTTTCATAATAATAATTTGTGGTTAAGACACCGCCCTTTCGGGCTTGTGGTTTATTCGCATTCTACATACCCTGTAAGCTCCTCTAGAAGATGCTCACAATGTCTCTCAGCCCTTGCGGTGAGGTCATCAATTAGGTATGTTTTTGCTTCATCTCTGCTGAACCCGTGGTAGTTCATTAACGCTTTGATTGTTGATTTATACTCTTCTGTTTCAATAACGATAGTTGGTAATTTAATTCTCATAATAATAATAATTGGTTTATTGGTTAAGACACCGCCTATTGGCGGTCGGTGTTTCGGCTATAAAAGCCTCATCAGTTAACCTGTATTGGTGCGTGAGCATCTTTACATCTAGTGCAAAATCTACTTGGCGGTTGACTCGTACTTGCGGTGCATTGAACCCCTCTGAAGGGAAGTAGTCTTCGTGACTGCCTCAGCTAGCGTACTCCTCTCGTCACCTTGGTAGTGAAGTTCCTCTCGGCACTTCTTGAGGATTGCTCCCCCGCCCTAGGTCTCCCTAGAGCAACACTTCCAAATTCTCGGTCGTTTCTAATCTAACTGTACACCCAATAATGCATACTATTCACCCCTTGTCAACATATATTAAAAAAAAGATGAGAGTAATTGTAACCTCTTGAATATCAACAGCTTATGAAATTGTGATAAACGAGCCGTTTGCGGACGCAATTGCTTATCTAAAACCCGTTATATTTACTGACACATTCGTTGGTAATCAACGACTTACGACACATTTTCCAAAAATCAAATCCACATTAAGATACCTCAGAGCCTCTACACGCCATCCGATTTTGAGTTGGACTCCTAGTATTCACTCTTTATTCACAGCCCATACAGCCAATCCTCGTCATTTTCGACTTTCTAAGATGTGCATAGATGTGCATTAAATTATCTACTGCAAAGTATAAGCTGATTGCCCCAAATCCACGCCCCTAAATATAGCCATCAGAAGCCCTTGAATCCCTCGCCTCTCTTGAGAGAAAATTACTTATTCATAGCATAAGAATCCCTAATATTAAAACATAAGTAAAACTAATGGCTTCCATAAGGAGACCTAATGGGAATGTCTGTGTGTGTGCCTAATCTAAAAATCGTTAGGGCTGACAGGGGTCGGGGGGGTCGACAGTTACGGAACACAGAACACATATATATCAATAACAGGGCCGTAAAAAAATATATAATTCATAGGGTTTTTTACTTGACACCCATAACCTTTACGGTATCCTTAAGGTTTAGCTTTCTTTTGTTAGAAAGCTTTTATCGTTAAGGTAAATCCTTAAGGAGACCTTGCGATTATATCACAGATTGTACTTGACAGTTGTAAATTCCTAAAGATAATTGAAAATAAATGGAATACTGTTCGGACTTTAGATATGACTTAGAGGTAGGGCAAGTGGCTGAGGCCGGGCTTGCTGATACCTTTGCTAATAAGAAAGTGGAGGTCAAGCGGGACTTGATTGCCAAGAAGACTGGAAATATATTTATTGAGTACGAAAGCCGGGGTAAACCATCCGGGTTATCTACTACTCAGTCTGACTTCTATTGTTTTGTTGTAGAGGACTTACATATAATGCTACCTACTAATCAGCTAAAGGATATAGCTAGAAGCTATATAGGAACCGGCCGGGACGTACTCGGTGGGGATAATAATACTAGTAAGGGTATACTACTTAGGTTAAAGGACTTAATACCATGAGCGAAGACAAGGAGGAGTTAATGAAACAAATCACGGAATCAATCCGAGATGTTTCTGATAGTAAAGAGATACAACAGATAAGTAGCCTAAGCCGGCATAACCCGGAAAAGGTAGCTAAGATGCTTTACTTATATGCAACTGGCAATAGCCAGACCCGACTAGTTAAGAAGTACGGATACGATAGGCAGACAGTAATAAGTGTACTGACTGACTACGCTGACCACTTAGGTAAGTTCAAGGACTTGTCCGGAAAGATAGCGGCCCGGAACTACTTAGATATGTCTTCATTAGAAGAGGACTTGATTGAATCAGTACGGGGCCGGCTCCAGAGTGGTGAACTAGAACCAACCTTCCGGGACTTAAAAGAACTTTCAATAGCAAAAGCTAACTCAGCACGTGAAGCACTTACCGCTAGAGGTGAGGCTACACAAATAACCGAAGACCGTAGGGTGTATACTCAAGAAGATTACGAGGAGACAATAAAGGCTGCTCGTGATAGATTGGATAAGATAAAGAAAGCGGAGGTAATAGATATAGATGATAACTGAGGACTACGATGATTTATTTGATAGAATCCGGGGTAACCTAGGTGAGCACTTTAGTAACTATATGTTTGTTGTCATGGATGACGAGGGTGATTTGTTTTATGATTATACTAATTTCAGAGTAGGAAAGATGTTAGTAAATGAAACAAAGAAAGATATGGAGTCCGATGGCTTGGATATAATCTGGGAGGAAGAAGAACTTTCTGATGATATATCCGATGATGATTCTTTATGGAGTTAAAATTTACACAGCATCCTATACTGGATGCACCAAGTGATGAAGAGATTCTTTTGTTAGCACAAAAGGAGCCGAAGTTACTAGCCGAATTACACAAGGCCCACGAGGGTAGAATACTTGCCGCTGAAGAAGACCCACTAAGGTATGGGTTTGATTTAGCCGGCTGGGATAGAATGAAGGCCGGGCTCAAGGAACACAACGAGTGCTTAACACTCGGTGGTAACCGTTCCGGAAAGACTACTGGTTGTGCTAAGTTAGTAATGCAAGCAGTAACTGAGAATACTGACGGACATATAGTTTGTTTTTCACAGAACGCTGATACTTCCATTAAGGTACAGCAAGCAGCAATCTGGGAGATGATGCCCAAGGAGTTCAAGAGAAAGACTAAGAGTATAGAAGGTTATATTAATTTTTCTATGCAAAATGGATTCACCGGTAGTTCATTTATATTTCCGGACACACGTACTCGTGTTGACTTCAAGACTTATACTCAGTACAGTAACAATCAAACTATCTTAGAAGGTTTTGAGTTCGGGTTCAAAAAGACAGAGGGCCTAAACATTGGAGCATGGCTTGATGAATACCTAGGTGACTCAGCATTAGTTAATACACTACGCTTTCGTTTAGCTACACGGGATTCAAAGATGCTTATTGGATTCACACCGATTGATGGTTATACACCATTTATATCAGAGTACCTAAAAGGAGCAGAAACATTAGAAACACGAGAAGCTGAACTATTATCGAATAAGCCATTACCAGTAAAACAATACAGTCCAGAGAGAGATGCAAGCATTGTTTATCTTCATTCGGATGAAAATCCATTCGGTGGATACGAACGTATAGCTAAGGACTTAGCAAATCGTTCTGAAGAAGATATAATGGTTAGAGCATATGGTGTGCCAGTAAAGTCAATGACTTCATTGCTACCATTGTTTTCTACTGAAGTCAATGTACTCGGAGATGAGGAGAACAAACACGGTATGAAGTTCCCCGAAATCAACGATGACTTTACAGTTTATCAAGTGGTTGACCCAGCTGGTGCCAGAAACTATTCAGCATTATGGGCAGCAGTAAATGAAAACGAAGATGTATATATAATGCGTGACTGGCCGGATAGGGCAACGTATGGAGAGTGGGCATTGTTTGGTGACCCCAAGTGGAGATATGGCCCAGCATCTAAGAAGATAGGACTAGATGTTCAAGGATATGTAGAATTATTTAAAGAGATAGAAGACGAGATGGGAATAAAAGTTATGGAGCGAATAGGTGACTCCAGATTCTTCGCTAAAGAAAACGAAAACAATACTGACTTGTTTACTAGCTTTGAAGACTACGGTATGGTATTTGTACCAAGCGATGGTAAGAATGAAGAGATAGGTATTACCGCAGTAGATGAATGGTTTAATTATAATCCTAACTATGATGTCGATGAAGCCAATAGGCCTAGATGTTATATACACGAAGGATGTGAGAATTTAATTGACAGCTTAATAAATTATAATAGTAATGGAAAGATGGATGAGGCACTTAAGGACTTCTTTGATTTAATACGATACTTACGTATGACCAATGGAGGCCTAGGCCCCGACCACTATAACAGTTATCAAATGATGGCTACAGTAAAATCAAAAGGAGGATATTAATGAAGACTAGATTAGTAACACTATCAGAAGAATACAAAGTAGATTTTGACGAAGCGTTACAGCTTGCTCTGGATAAATTACCAGCAGAGATGGTTACCGGTAGAGGTAAGGGTACTTGGATAAATGAAGAAGGAGTAGAGATTCTCAAGGAAGCATTTGATATTCCAGAGATTGTACCAAAACATATTCAAGTAAAAATAATCAAGGAATGTCCTAATAGATGTTATAACTGGGCTTATAGTAAAGAGCTAGGCAAACGTGTACCAGTTCTTTTACCTAGAAAATTCTGGGGTAAACTCAAGGGTAAAATGGTTACAGTTGAGTGCATTCAAGATGATAGGGGTTCAAGTTATAGATATGTCCAAAAGAAAATCAAAAGCTGCTAGGTGTTTAACTGCTACACAAAAGTGGCGGAATGAACAGATAGATAGATTGTGTGCTTGGGAGATGTTGTGCAGATATATTAAGCACGAACATACTACCGAGATGTCACATTCGGATATGTGTGATAGAATAGGAACACCAAAAGATTTGCTACGCAAAATCTTAAAATCTGCTAGAACAAAAATAAATGGAAAGTGAATCAATTTCAAACGCACTTACTTATGTAAGTAGTGAACCCGATGTAAAAACTTTACGCTACTCATATGACCAAACGGTTACTGAACTAGAAGCATACTTTGATTTATGCCGAAGCTCATATGATGACCGAAGAAACTTTTGGCCCGGTAAAAGTCGTGACCACAGAAAGCACGGTTCCGATGCATTCCCTTGGGAAGGTGCATCAGATATGGAGGCCCACACTATTGATGAACGGATTACTCGTCTTGTATCTTTGTTCATGTCCTCATTAGATAGGTCTAATGTTAGAGCTTATCCTGTAGAGAGTAATGACATGGCACAATCTCAAGTTGTATCCAGTTTCTTGAAATGGATGACAACCTCCGGATATATTCCTCGTTTCAAAAAAGAAATGGAACTAGGTGCTAATTATTTATTAGAAAGAGGTATGTTAATTACATACGTTGGCTGGCACAGAGAGGATAGAACTTATTTACAGAAACTTAACCTAGCTCAGATTGGACAGATGAGTCCAGATATATACCGAGCTATAGAAGAAGGTAATAGGGATGATGAGTTAACTTCTTTGATGCAACAAGTATTTCCTACAG
>Ga0181377_1000762_pt1 | contig 11423 bp, 7 predicted proteins | sample LowvirmetaG_9_FD_130160 | JGI IMG/M metagenome (GOLD analysis project Ga0181377, IMG submission 130160) | Marine viral communities from the Subarctic Pacific Ocean - Lowphox_13 viral metaG | ecosystem: Environmental > Aquatic > Marine > Oceanic | place: Subarctic Pacific Ocean | collected 2015-12-10
CCTGCCCGGATGACAAATTCCTTCTCCCTTGAAGATGAGCTGGCCTTCGCAGGCCGTCTCGCAGATGCGGCCTGGACAGCCATCCGGCCGCATTTTCGTGCGCTGGATGCGGTCGACAACAAGATCACCACCGCCCAAGCCATGTTTGACCCGGTCACGGCCGCCGATACGGGCGCCGAAACCGCCATGCGCGCCTTGATCGAGGCGGAGCGGCCTGATCATGGCATCATCGGCGAGGAATTTCCCGCAAAACCCTCGAAGAACGGGTACACTTGGCTGCTCGATCCGATTGATGGCACGCGCGCTTTCGTGGGCGGTCTGCCGAGCTGGACGACACTGATCGCCTTGTGTGACGAGGCCGGCACGCCCCTCATCGGCATCATTGACCAGCCGGTGCTGGACGAGCGTTATCTCGGCTGGCCGGGCGGCGCAGCCCTTCAGCATGCGGGCGAGCAAACCCCGATCCGGGTGTCTGACTGCCGCGATCTGCGCGAAGCGGTCATCTCCACGACGGATCCATTCATCCTGAACCCGGCCGAACAGGGCGCCTGGACGCATTTGCGTGCCACCGCCCGGATCAGCCGCTACGGCCTCGATGCCTATGCCTATGCCCGGCTCGCCGCTGGCACGATCGATCTAGTGGCGGAAAGCAGCCTGAAAGCATGGGACGTCGCCGCGCTGATCCCGGTCGTACGCGGCGCAGGCGGACTTGCAACCGACTGGCGCGGCAATGCGCCGAAGCTCGGCGGCCAGATCGTCTGCTGCGCCAGCGCGGAAATCCTCGAACAGGCCCTGCTGGCGCTCCGGCGATCCGCCGACACTTGAGCGCCTAGGGGCCCTCGACCTCATACCCTTTGGCTTCCAGCATCTCGATGACGCTGTCTTGACCCGCCAGATGGCCAGCACCGACCGCAATCAGCCGCGTGCCGGGCTCATCCAGCATGGCTTCGATCTTTCCGACCCACACCGCGTTGCGCGATTTCAATAGCGCCTCATAAACCTCGTCTGAGCCCATCATGTCCGGATTGGACATGAGCAGGCCGATGCCATGCACGTCGCCATCGACCCATTCAGAGACCAGCGTGTCGAGCACGTCGCCGCCCTCCTCGATCGACTCCGCAGAGCTGACCAGAAAATCCACCTGAACGTCGGTCGGCATGTTGGCGAGCCGGCCAAGCTGCTCATCAATCGTCTCCAGATAGGCAAATGACTTGCCCGCCGCGCGCGCCTCAGCACCCAGCACGGTCTCAACGCCGGAATTTGGGTCGAAGCCCTCTTTCTTGATTTGAAGCACGGACAGATTGACCGCTGCCCACCAAGGCCGGAACGGCTCTATTGCCCCGAGCGGCAAGCCGACATGGTCCAGCGCTTTCTGCAATTCGGCACGCTCCAACTCGCTGAGCAGGCTCGACAATTGCTGGCCGCCTTCGAGCATGCCTTCGGTCGAAATGAATTGCATCATTTCGGAAGCGGCCGCCTGGCTCGTTACATCTGCTTCAAACACGATTGTGTCGGCCTCGGCAAAGGCGGAATCCATCTCGTCACTGCGCCAATCCAGATCCGGGCGAAGCAAATGCACTGTGCCGAAAATATAGAGCGTCGTGTCTTCGTCACTGAGCGTCCAGAGCGCGGGCTCCCCTGCCCCGCGAGACGCCTCGGCTTCAGCCAGGGCGTCTTCATAGGCGGCTTTCTGGGCTTCCAGCTGCGCGGCGCGGTCGGCGCTTTCGTCTCGCGCGATTGGCTTATCGGCCCCTTCATCAGGCCCACAGGCCGCAACGCCGAGCAGCAGCGCCATCGCTGCCCCTGTCATGACAGTGGAAAACTTCCGCATCTCTGACTCCTGAAATTATGTCTGTTCCAGACCTATCCCAATCGGACCGAGGTGCAAGCGCCGAGCGCCACGCAAACCGCATTCCGGCGTTGCACTCGGCGGCAGCTTGCCGTATTCACCGGCTTCGGTTTGCACCCATAGCTCAGCTGGATAGAGCGCTGCCCTCCGAAGGCAGAGGTCAGAGGTTCGAATCCTCTTGGGTGCGCCACTTCGCGTAGTAGGCGATCAATCCCCTGGAAATTTACCTAGCGCGATTGGCTACACGGAAGCAGCGTTTGTGCGAGGGCCTAAATTATCATGCAACTCCGCAAGCCTGTCTTAGCATTGTTCGGCGAGCTCTCACGTCCTGCCGAAATGGATGAGTTCCTTTGCTGATGTTGAGTGGAGGGTTGAGGAATCTGATGACATCTGCTTCCGTCTTCCAAGGTCGTTCCGCCAAAGCGAACGTCACTCCGCAGGATGCTTCAATCCATCGTGATAGCGGTTCTTCCGAAACAAGCCGGGATCGATCACCCCCCTTAAGGGGCTGAAGCGTCAAACGCTCCATCAATAGAGCTGCAACACTCTGCCGGAAAGTGGAACTGCCAATTCTCCCCCCAGTATGATCCTTAGCCAGACGGACCGCGATGTTTCGTCGGCTGTTTGGGTTGTTAGGCGAGATGCCGACGTAAAGCAGTGACCAGCCGGACTGCACAGGAGGCCTTTCCTCTAGCGGAATCTGCAGATCGGCATCTTTAAGTCTATCGCTGCGGCACCACCAAGCATAAAATCCTGGCGACGAGGGCGGCTGTGCCTGCAAGGGTGAAAGAACCCTACCAGCCAGCAGACGCGTGACTATTTCAGCAGCTTCCATTTGAGGTTCCAATTTCCGGGGCGACGCTTTTGTTTTCGTCAATGTATCTCGATTCTGATACGTCAGCGCGTAGATCGTTCAACGACAATGAGATAGGCGTTCCCACTTTCACCTTCCCCGGTGCGCCATATTCCCGGTTAATTGTTCGCACCCACGGTCTCGATCAGCCCAATTCCCCAACATCCAGATATGGTGCGGCATCAAGCGCCTCGGCGTCGAGGAGGCCCGCGGCGCGTTCCAAAGCAGCGACGAGCATGGCTTGTTCCCAGTCGGGCAGAATGTCGAAGCGGACGGCGAAGGTCTCGTGCAGCGGGTCCGGCGCGACAGACAGCGCCTCCTTTCCCTCCGGCAAGAGGTTCAGCCAGACCCGGCGGCGATCCGTGTCACAGCGGCGCCGGGCAATCAGGCCGCGCGCTTCCAGTTTGTCGACGAGGCTGGTGATCGTGGCGTGCTTGAGCTGAGTTCCCTCCGCCACATGGCCGGCGGATATCTCCCCCTGCTCGTCCAGCATACGCAACACCGTCAATTGCGACGGGGTCAGACCGGCCGTCTGGGCAAGGCGTTTGGAGGCGAGTTCGGTCATGCGCTGGATCTTACGCAGCGCAATCAAGGCATCATCGGACCGTGTGCTCACATGAGAAACCCTATTCAGGCGCGAGGTCTGGCCCCAGCGCGGCTTTCAGAGGCTGAAAGTGTGCCTCATAGGGGCGCCATTGTTCAAGTCCGCTCTTGTTGATCGGGCGGCGTACCTGTTCGGAGCTCGCCGTGCGCACAGCCCGATCAGTCTTGTGAAAGTCGACACAGGCCCGGTCGAAGGGCAGGTCGCAATAGTCGAGGATACGCCGCACCTGCCCCTCCAGATCGTCCAACACATCCTCATGCTGGACCCGCAGGATGCGCCCCTCTGGCAGGACGCTGTCCCAATGCGCCATCAGGTCGACATAGCCGCGATAATAATTGCCGATATCGTCGAGGCTGTAGGTGAATTCCTGCCCCTCCGCGAACAGCTGCTTGAAGCCGGACCAGCAGCAATCCATCGGGTTGCGCCGGGCGTCGATGATCCTGGCATTTGGCAGGATCAGATGGATCAGGCCGATATGCCGGAAATTGTTCGGCATCTTGTCGGTGAAGAAAGCCGCGCCCTGACGGTGGATGCGCGTCGTTTCGATATATTCCTCGCCAAGCGCCTTGAACTCCTCCGCTAGCAGTTCATGCAGGATACGAGGATAGCGTTCCCGATCCGTCAGCTGCTTGCGCCCGCGCAGACGATGAGCGAGCGACAGGATGTTTGGCAGCTCCAGCGTTCCGTCCACGTCCGGATGCGAGGCAAGAATCTGCTCGATCAGGGTCGAGCCGGCGCGCGGCAGACCGAGAATGAAGATCGGGTCCGGTGCAGTGCACCCCTTCCCGCCCTGGGCCTCGAACAGATCGGCCGTGCAGATGGCTTTCTGCGCATCAAACTCGGCATGCATCTGCTCGGTCGTGTAGCGCACCGTCTGGTGCTTCAGCGCATTGCCTTGTGCATAGGCGGCAAAGGCGGCGTCATGATTGCCGCGGTCTTCCTGCGCCTTGCCAAGGGCATAGGCGATGTGGATGCGGGACATGTGGTCAATGTCCGGCGCCGCGAACTGGGCCTCGAGCCGGGAAAGTTCATCATCGCCGAATGTATAGGTCTTCAGATTTGCGAGACCATACCAGGCATCCCCCTGCCCCGGCGCAATCTCGGTTGCAGCCTTGTAGGAGGCGATCGCACCATCCGTACGCCCATAGGTCTTCAGGGCATGTCCGCGTGAGACAAGCGTGGCCGGGTCGTTCGGAATTTTCTCGAGAACGCGCTCAAAATAATCCAGCGCCGTTTTATAGTCGCCCGCCTGCATGCTTTCGATAGCAAAGTGCGACTGGAACAAGGGATTGTTCGGGTCGCGCGCCATCAGCACTTTGGCCTGCTCAAGCGCCTCGGCGAATTTCTGCCGCTTGCGCAGCACCTGGATATAGTCGAGCCGGAGCTGGATATTATCGGGATCGAGATCGACGGCACTTTCCAGCAGGAAGTCTGCATCTTCCTGGACGCCTAGACGCGAGCCGATATCGGCCAGCAAACGCATGCCCTCGACATGGGTCGGGTGACGCTGAAGAAACGCACGCGCGATTTCCTCGGCGCGAAAGACGCGGCCTTCATGAATATGATTGGTCACGGCTTGCAGGTCACGCGGCAGAGCGCGGACTCGCTCAGTCTGCGCGCGGGCATTGCTGGCTGCGTCGTTATTGCCCGCCTGCTGGTACAAGTCGCCCAGCGCAGACCAGCTGGCAATGAGCGCCGGGTTGTAGCGCGTTGCGCGCTCATATGCGCCGATGGCACCGGGCATATCTCCGAGCTTTCGTTTGAGGTGACCTTCTTCCTGATAGGCCCGGCCGAAATCCGGAGATACCGCCTTCAGGGTTGCAAGATGTGCAAGAGCGTCGGCGCTACGGCCCTCATAGCGCGCGCAGACCGCCGCCATGTAAAGCGCATCCTTGTGAGTGGGATCGCCTGCCAGAATTGTATCGGTGATCCGCGCGGCGGCAGCGAAGTCGCCTGCCTGAATGGCTTTTTGCGCGTCCCGAAGGGCGAGGTCCGGATCGGCCGTGGCGGTCATGGCGTGGCGTAAAGCTCCAGTCAAAATGAAAACAGCGCCCTGAACCTGTCAGGGCGCTGTGTCTGTATCAAGTAGGCGCCTGTGTCCTAGTAGTCGTAGGAGACGCGGATCCCGATCGTGCGCGGGCGCATCGGCGTGATGCGTTCGCGGTCATAAACGAAGCTGCCGCTGAGCTCGGCATATTCATTCGTCAGGTTCGAGGCGAACATCTCCGCGCCCCAATTGTCGCCCGTAACGCCCATAGAGCCGCCCAGGGTGACATAGCCATCAAGGTCCATCTTGTTGATCTCGATGACATCGCTGACGGAGTCGTCGGAGAACACGATCTGCGGCATGACATGCGCGGTGAGGCGCTGACCGGCCACTTCCTGCTCGAGGTCCCATTCATACCGAACCCGCAGATTGCCCTGATAGGCCGGCGCGAAGGCAAGGTCGGACCCCTCCACGACATCATCTGTCGGAACGAGCACTTCGGTGATTTCCGTATCCAGCAACGAGAACGCGCCCGCAATGGTCAGGCCGTCAACCGAGGCCGGGGCCCAGGTGAAATCGCCTTCGAGGCCCTGGATCTCGGCATTGGCCGCATTGTCGGAGAAGAACAGGTTCACGATCGAGGGGTCGAAGATTGTGGTCTGCAGACCTTCGATGTCGACGAAGAAAGCCGATCCGTTGAAGCGCAGCGAATTGTCGAACAGTTCGGTTTTCCAGCCGAGTTCATAATTCTTCACTTCGTCCGTATCGACCGCATATGGCACTGTGTAGCTGCCTGGGCCGGATGCGCCGCCTGGACGATTCAGCAGGCCGGCACGGAAGCCTTCGGAATACGTGACGTAGAACATGACGTCATCGGTTGGCGTCCATTCCCCGGTCATCTTGTAGATCATGCCGTCGGTCGAGGCCTTGTCCGGCGCTTCTGCAGGACCGTCCGGGCCATAGATGAACGAAATGTTCGTTCCGAAGACCTGCTGGTCGCTTTCCGTGAACAGATTGTAGAAGGACGAATTGGCGCTGCCTTCCAGATCGACTTCGACATCATAATAGCGCGCACCAACCGTAAGGGCGAACTGATCGGAAATGTCGAACGTCGTTTCCCCAAACAGACCCATCTGCTGATCTGTCCGCAGGATATCATTGCGGAAGATCACGCCTTCCGGGAACGGACCGGCATCGCTGTAATAGCCAGGATACACGCTTCCGATCTGACCGACAGCATCCACATTTGTCAGTGGATAGTTTGGCGCAAAGCCAATTGTGCCATCCGTATAGGCAACTTGCGTTGAGCCCGGATAGGTAAAGTCGTTGCGCTCCGCCAGTTCCAGATCGCTGTAGAAGGCGCCGAAGGTGGCGCGCCAGCGATTCTCGCTGGGCGTGTTGAAGCGCAGCTCATGCGTCTGCACCTTCGTCTCACTGTGCGAATTCACGAACAGGTTCGGCGCATAGCAATTGCCCGTCGGCGCACCGGCCGGATAGGTGACCGAGTAGTCACAGATATAGTAAGGCAGGTACTGGCCGACGAAGAGATAGTCGGAATAGTCGACCGTCTGGTCCGTAGTGCGGTCCGTGTACGCGCCTGTATAGAGCGCTTCGAGCGCGCCGAGGCGGCCTTCCAGCGTCCACGAGGTGTTGTGGAACTTGTCTTCGATGTTCTCAGGCGTGAAGCGGACAATATCGTAATCATCCAGCTCTGGATCGGCGGCGAAGACACCATCGGATTCGATCTGCTGCTGAGCATGCGTAATCAGCAGGTCCCAGTCTTCATTGATCTCGTACATGCCGCTCAGGCGGAAGCCCTGATAGGTGACATCATTGATGTCATTTTCGACAATGTTGCTGTTGTTGGCGTCGATAAAGTTGACGCCGGACAGGTCCGCGCCTGCCTGGAAACCCTCGCGCTGCGCGCTGACTGGAACGCCATTGGCCCGAACGGTGCCCTCAGAGCGGAAACGGGCAGAATCCCGAACCGACAGCGTGCCACCGACATTGTCGATATAGCCGCCCTGGGTGTCATTATAGACGACACCGCGCAGGGCCAGCTTGTCATTGACGGGAACGTTGATCATCGCTTCGACGCTGTTGCTCATCTCGCCGCCATCGGTGAATGATGTCGACGCGCTGAAACCCGCATCAAAGCCGCTGAAGGATGGCTTGTTCGTGATCATGCGGACCGTACCGGCCTGCGAGCTGGAGCCGAACAGCGTGCCCTGAGGCCCGGACAGGACCTCGACGCGCTCGATATCGGCGGCATAGACATCCAAATTCCGGCCCGGCTGGGCCAGCGGCTGTTCGTCGAGATAGAAGCTGACATTTGGCGCGAGACCGGCGACGCCGGCAACCGTCAGGTTTGGCGTCGTTGAGGCGAGGCCGCGAATATAGATCGTGTTCTGGCCGGGGCCGGATCCGCCTGCCGTGACCCCCGGCAGCTGGACCAGATAATCGGAGAAATTCTTCACGCCGAGTTCGCGGAGCTGCTGTTCGCCAAGTGCCGTAACAGCAACCGGCACGTCCTGCGCGCTTTCTGTCCGCTTGGTGGCGGTAATGGTCACCGTTTGAAGGCGTTTTGCGCTTGCCGGCTCCGCCGGAGCGTCCTGCGCCAGAGCAAGCGGCGCAACGAGTCCGGCCATCGCAATCAGCGAGGCCCCGTACTTGAGTTTGTTCATAGGTCTTCCCTTTGGGTCGTCTCCAGCCATGGCGCGCCAGGAATTGCGGCGCAGCTCGGAACTAATGGCTGCTCGATGCGTCCGGCCTACTAGGTTATTTCGATCATAGAAAGGTTTTGCCCGGTCATTGAACTGTCACGCACGCCAAACTCGTAGAATGTGTTGCATCAAGAGCGCACTTCTTGCTTCGGACGCGCAGATTTCCTCAGATCAATGCTTTGATAATCGACGGATTTGCGGCAGAAGCCCGGCATGGACACAGATACTTCCGACACGCCTTCTGCCCTTATCACCGAGGATGAAGAGGCTCTTTTCGTATACGAAACCGACTACGAAATCGGACAGGACAATATCGAAGTCGCCGGGCTCAACATTCATAATCCGGTCTTTTTCCTGAGCGCGGGCCTGATCATTGTCTTTTCAGGCATCAGCCTCCTGTTTCCGCACATTTCTTCCGAATACCTGACCGCCGCCCGCACATGGACACTGCAAAGCGCGGACTGGCTCTTCGCCCTGACGGCTGTCCTCGTCTTCTTCTTCTGCATCGCCCTGACCATCAGTCCGCTCGGCAAGATCCGGCTGGGCGGGCCGACGGCGACACCGGATTTCACCATCATGTCCTGGGTGGCCATGCTGTTCGCCGCAGGCGTAGGCGTCGGATTCATGTTCTATGGCGCGGCTGAGCCGCTCGCCTATTATACTGACTGGTACGGCATGCCGCTGGATGCCGACCCCCTTTCAGCCGAAGCGGAACGCCTTGCCTATAGCGCAACCATCTTCCATTGGGGCCTCGCCCCCTGGGCTATCTATGCCATTGTCGGTCTCGCGCTCGGTTTCTTTGCCCACAATAAAGGCCTGCCGCTCAGCATCCGGTCGGCCTTCTATCCCCTTCTGGGAGAGCGCGTCTGGGGCTGGCCGGGACACATCATCGACCTGTTCGCCGTCGTCTCGACGGTTTTCGGGCTCGCCACGACAATTGGGATCGGGGCCACGCAGGCCACCAGCGGCCTCGCCTATCTGCTCGGCTTCGAACCGAATGTGGGCATCCAGATCCTGCTGATCGCCGTGATGACAGGGCTTGCGGTCCTGTCCGTGCTGCGCGGCCTGGATGGCGGCGTGAAGCTGCTCAGCAATATCAATATGGGCATCGCTTTTGCCCTCTTGCTGTTCGTGATCATTGCCGGCCCGACCATCCTGATCTTTACCGGGATGGGCGAAAACCTTCTCGCCTACATGACCGACACACCGGCGCTGACCAATTGGGTGCGCCGTACCGACATCGCCTGGTTCCATGACTGGACCATTTTCTACTGGGCCTGGTGGATTTCCTGGTCGCCTTTCGTCGGCATGTTCATTGCGCGCATCTCGAAGGGCCGGACGGTCCGGGAGTATTTCGCGGTCGTCCTGTTTGCGCCTGTCACCATCGGCATCATCTGGTTCACGGCATTCGGAAAGACAGCGATCGCCCAGTTCAAGACCGGCGAGGGCGAACTCGGCGAGGGCATGAGCAGCGCCTCGCTTGTCCTGTTCCAGATGCTCGCCGATCTGCCGCTTTCCGCCATCACATCCACGGCGGCCATTCTGCTTCTGGTCGTGTTCATCGTGACCTCGGCCGATTCCGGCGCATTGGTCGTCGACACGATCACCAGCGGAGGCAAGACCGATTCTCCCCGCCGCCAGCGTGTGTTCTGGGCCTGCCTGATCGGCCTGACGGCTTCGGCCCTGCTCTATGGCGGCGGCACAGACGTGCTGCAGTCGCTACAAGCGGGCACGATCACCGCCGCCCTGCCCTTCACGCTGATCCTGCTGACCTGTTGCCTCAGCCTCTATATTGGCATGCGGGACGAATATCGCAGCATGAATGAGAGCGACGCCACCGGGCTTTAGACCAGTCATGGCATCATACGCCACGTGCTCTAGGGGCGCGGATCAGGTCTGTTTTGGGAACATATCAAGGGAAGAGATGGCACACCCGGAGCGATTCGAACGCCCGACCCCCAGATTCGTAGTCTGGTGCTCTATCCAGCTGAGCTACGGGTGCCTGCCTTGATGAAGGCGGACACATACAGTGAGGAATCGGGGGATGCAAGCCTGTTTGCCACGGAACTGTCATTCCTCTGCAGTGGGCTTTCCAGCAACCGGCGCAATGCCCGTAACCGTGCTGATCCAGCCTGAATATGCACTGACCCGCATATAGATTCCGGGGCTGTCCGGACGGGCACATCCCAGCCCCCAACTGACCACTCCGATCTGGACAGGACCGTCCTCATAATTGCGGAGCATGAGGGGGCCGCCGCTGTCCCCCTGGCACGAATCCACGCCGCCCGCGCCAGCACAAATCTGCGTCGCCGGATCGACCGCCACCCCGGCAAGATCATCCTCAAGTCCATAATCCGCGATGCGGGCAGTAGTCTGCTTCTGGCAATCCTCCACGTCGACCAACGGCACATACCCCTCTTGCAGGATCAGGCTCGGCGCCGTCACGTGGCGTCCGGTACGGCTCGTCCCGTCTTCGCTCTGCGCGGTCTCGCCGATTTTGCCATATCCGGCCACCAGCGTGTCAGCATAGGATCCGGTCGTATCGACCGCCCCCGCCGTCAGCCCCTCCAGTGGCGCGACCTCCCCATCCCAGCGACCTTCGATGCGCAACAGCGCCAGATCATGTCCCCGCTCAGGATTGCCGGAATCATAGTCCGGATGCAGGACAACCTCGGACACAGGGAACAGGGCGCTGGAAGGAACATCCATCAGGGAGCCGCGACCAATGGCAAGCCCGACAGGGCCAAACCGCTCCATCGTCCGTCCCGTCGCATCGGGGAAATACTGCGCAGCGCGCCCATTGCTCTCAACCCGGATGCCCTCAACGCAATGCCCGGCCGTGATCGCCCATTCGGGGGAAATCATTGTGGCGCCACACTCGTGATAGACCGACCGGCCTTGCAGCGCCTGCAGCGAGGCCATCCCCGGCCAATCCGCCGGGTCTGCATCTTCACCGCCGACCACACAGGCCGTGGCAAGCGCCAACAGCCCCGCACCGAGTCCAATTTTCCACCCCAGCCCCATATCGTCCCCCGTCAGCGATTGGCTTCAAACACGCCCCGTGCGATTGCCCGGGAAAGCGTGGAGGCCGCCAATTCTCCGATCCTTGCGACAAGTATGGCACGCTTCTCCTGCGACGCAATCCGGCCCGACGACACCACGAAAAGTGCGTCCCCGTCAAAGGGTGCGAAGACAGGCCGGATGGCGCGGGAGAAGCCGGATAAGGCCATCTGCGCGACCCGCTTGGCCTCACTGGCCGTCAGGATGACGTCAGTGGCAATGCAGGCAATCGTCGTGTTCTGGCCGAGCGCTGGATTGGCCTTGGCGGCCCCCCAGTCCTCGGCGTCAGCGGCATAGTCTTCGGGCGGGCGCTTGCCGCCGAACTCGCCATCGACCTCGAAGGGCCA
>Ga0181377_1000763_pt1 | contig 11419 bp, 7 predicted proteins | sample LowvirmetaG_9_FD_130160 | JGI IMG/M metagenome (GOLD analysis project Ga0181377, IMG submission 130160) | Marine viral communities from the Subarctic Pacific Ocean - Lowphox_13 viral metaG | ecosystem: Environmental > Aquatic > Marine > Oceanic | place: Subarctic Pacific Ocean | collected 2015-12-10
AGAAAAAGCTGCTGCAGAAAAAGCTGCTGCTGAAGAAGCTGCAAGATTAGCTGCTGAAAAAGCTTCAAAAGAAGCTGCTGATGCAGATATAATGAGAGATACAGAAACTCCTGTACAAGAAGACGGCACAGTTTATAGTGACCCACAATTAAATGCTCAACAAAGAGCAGCAAGAAAAGAAAGAATAAGAGAAACAGGGCTACAAATAGAAGCTGCTTCAACTGGAGAAGTACCTGAAGGTGCTATAATTGACCCTGCTGTTCAAGTTGGTATAGACCCTGAAACTGGTAAACCTTTTGAAGACCAAAAGCAAAAAGTTACAGAAATGGATAAAGCTACTAAAGTAGGATATCAAAGAGACTCTGAAGGTAATCTTGTACTAGACGAAAACGGAGACCCTATTCAAATACAAGCAGGGCAAGTAGCTCCTGAAACAGTTTCAACAGGAACAGTAAAAACTGCAACAACTCCTGAAGATATAGAAGCTGGACAAATAACACAAGATGAGTTAGATATTGTTGCTCTTGATGCTGATGTAACAGCAGCTCAAGGTGACATACAAGAAGATAAACTTGCAAAGGCTGCTGAAGTTGATAGAGTTGCACCGATTGAAGGTGCTGATGTTGATATACCAAAAGGTGCTTTAGCAGAAAGAGTTGTTGGTAAGATTAGCGATGGAGCTAAAGCAACTGCTGTAATGAATGTAGGTTCAAGTCTTTCAAGAATTACAAGAGCTAAAAAACAATTAAGTAGAGCTGGATTATCTGATGAAGATATAAAAACAATAGGTAATGACCCTGAAGATTTAGAAGATAGACTAGCTGATTTTAGTGAAGAGCAAAGAGGTATTATAGAAGGATTGCCCGAAGAAGCTTTAGTATCTACACAAATAAATGGTTTGTTAGAAGGTATGGAAAACGGTGAGATACCTGTATGGGCTAGACCTGCTGTTGCACAAGTAGAACAGATGTTAGCTAAAAGAGGTATGTCTGCTTCTACAGTAGGTAGAGACAATCTTTTTAACGCTATCATTCAATCAGCTATGCCTATAGCTCAAAGTAATGCACAGGCTATTCAACAAAGTGTTAGTCAACAAAAAAATATTGAAGCACAAGAAGCAGAAGCTAACGCAGCTAGAGGACAACAGACAGCTTTAACTAATGCTCAAAATGTATTTCAAATGGACATGGCTCAGTTTAGTGCTGACCAACAAACATCTTTATCTAACAGTAAGTTTATGCAAACTGTAGCTTTAACAGAAGCTAGTAATGAACAACAAGCTGCTTTACAAGATGCTGTATTAATGTCTCAAGCTAATTTAGCTGAAGCTGATTTTTATCAGAAAGCTCAAATACAAAATGCTCAAGCTTTTTTAAGCATGAACATGGCTAATCTTAATAATAGACAACAAGCTAATGTATTAAAGTCTCAGCAGAATCAACAAAGATTGTTAAGTAATCAATCAGCTCAAAACGCTGCTGCTCAATTTAACGCAGTTAGTGAAAATCAAACTCAACAGTTTATGTCTAATCTTAAAGCACAGACAGACCAGTATAATATCTCTCAGCAGAATAATATGGAACAATTTAATGCTACTCAAGAAAATGCAGCAGAAGCCAGAAGAGCTGGAAGAGAAGCAGATGTTAATAAATTTAATGCTCAACTTTTTGCACAAGTAGACCAGTTTAATTCTCAACAAGATTTTGCAAGAGAAAGTTGGAACGCACAAAACGCTGCTGCTGTCGAAGCTTCTAATGTACAGTGGAGAAGACAAGCAAACACAATTAATACTGCTGCACAAAATACAATTAACATGCAAAACGCACAAAATGCTTTTGGAATGAGTATGCAATCTCAATCATTCTTATGGCAAGAACTAAGAGACCAAGCAGATTTTGATTTTAGAGCAGGTGAAAATGAATTAAATAGACAAGCTCAAATAATTTCAACAGCTATCGCTAACGAAGGTGATGCTGGTAAAACATATGATGATTATTTAAAATCTTTAGTAGGTACATTAAGTGGTTCATATAGAAGTGGATTGACTAGTAGTTATGGTAGTGGTTCGTCTAATCAAGGCGGAACTAGAGCAAAGTAACAAGGAAACAATATGGGATTTTTAAGAAAAGTAGGTAGAAAAATAAAGAAAGGAGTTAAAAAACTCTTTAGTTCTAAAATAGGAGCTTTCCTAGGTAGCATGGCTTTAAGCATGATATTAGGACCTGTAATAGGCAGAGCATTCAACGGTCTCAAAGGTGCTGTAATGGGTACAGGAGCAACCGCTACACAAGCAGCAGCTACAGCAGCTACACAAACAACAGCAGCAGCAGCTCAAACAGCAGCAGCAGAAGCTGGTAAAAAAGCTTTAGTAGAAAAAGGATTAGAGCAAAGTATTTCTAAATCTTTATTAGCTGAAAGCGGTAAGAAACTCACAACAGAACAACTTTTAGCTGGAGAAACTTTACAATCTGTAGCGTCTAAAGAAGTTGCTGGTAAAGCACTAAGTAAAGAAGCTATTAAATCTAGTTTTGGTACTGGTCTTAGTAAAGAAGCTATTAAAAGTAGTATATCAACAACAGGTTTAAATCCTGCAGACCTTACAAATTTTTTAACAGAAAAAGTTGCTACAAATACTATACCTATAAATATGTCTAATACAGTTACTGGTTCTTTAAATAATTTCAATGACTTTCTTGAAACTGGAGACATATTTAAATCAGATTCAGGTTTTAATAATGCTTTAGATATTGGAAGTGCTAAAAGTGCAACTGAAGCTGCAAAAGTTGCAACTAAAACTGCTAAAGAAACTAAATTATTTGGAGATGGTAATTTAAAAAGTGATATTAAAGAAAACTTTAAAGACTTAGGAACAGACATAAAAGAATTTGGTCAAGACCCTATAGGTAAAACTAAAGAGATTATTGGTGAAGACTTTATAGCAGACACAGCTAAAGCTGTCGGTAGTTCTTATCTTTCAGAAATGATGTCAGAACCTCAAGTAGATGAAGGCGGTTATGGTAGAGTTATTAATGCTCCAGCTTTAGAAGCTGCACAAGGTAATTATTTACAAAGCGTAGCTTCTAATTATCAGTCTGCTTTTAATACAAGAGTAAAGAGCTTTGATGAGATTATGCAACAAGCTATGTACGGTACAGCTACTCCTCAATTTATGACACCTTATAAACCTATTACAGGAAACTAAAAATATGGCAATTTCAGAAAAAGCAATTAATTTTATGCAAGAAAGTTTAGAAAACGGAAGACCTATACCCGGTCAAAGTCTTACAAATTCTTCTGATGAAAAATATCAATGGGAAAAAGCTCCTGAATTTACTAACCCAAGAGAAACTATGTTGTATGTTTTTGAAACTTTAACAGTCCCTGAAACTACTGCAAATATTTTACTCTCTATAAACAACGGTGTTAGTATTATAGATATAGCTTCTATTACATTATACTCTGGATTTTTAGAAGGTAAATGGAATCCTGATTTAATGACAATATTAATGGAGCCTACTATGTATATGATTATGGCTCTTGCTGAAAAAGCAGGTATAGATTATCAATTAGAAGCTGGAGATAATGACAGACCAGAGCAAATGTCAGGAGAAAAGGCAGTTAATGTTTTACAAGGAGGCATTAATGAACTTGACAAAATTAGAAAACAATCTGTTCAAAGAGTAAATCCTCAATCAGTACCTACAGACATCAGAGAAATTATAGAAGAAAAAGAAATAGAATCAAGTCTTTTAGAAAGATTAGAAAAAGAAAAACCAACAAGTTTATTAGGTAGAGGAGAAGAGTAATGGCAGATAAAAATTTTAAAAGTTTATTAGGTAAAAGTTCTGGAACAACTTTTGGAGAACTAGCTGGTGCTTACTTATCTGGTAAAGGAAAAAAAAATAATAGAAGTAGAAACATAATGGTAGGCACATTACTTTTTAATCTTAAAGAAGATAAAATGCGTAGTAATGTAATGAAAAATTTAAACGCTTTAGAAGATGATAAAGTGTTAGACCAAGCAAGACTTGCAAAACAATGGGAAGAAAGAGAAAAACTTCAGACAGAGTATGAAACTGTTAAAAATAAAGGAGCTTATAATTATTATAAAGCAGATGCTGAAACAGCATTTGAAGAGCTTCACGGTGCTGATGAAAAATATAATTTAATGGGCTATCAGAATGAAAAAATAAATTGGATGAAAGATTGGTCAAGTAAAAAAGAAGCTGATTTAAATAAAAGATATTCTGGTGTAGATACTGATATACTAACTAAAGAAGAATTTATGTCTCCTGTAAATGATTATTACAAAGCTAAACAAGAAGATTATCTAAATCCTCAAAACACTAGTTTAGTTCATAAAGCTTTAGGTAAAATAGGTTTTGGTACAGATAGAAGTGAAACAACGAATAACTTTCTTAATAAAAAAGGTGAAGACACTTTGCTTACTTTTAAAAATAATAAAGAAGAACATATGGCTAGAATAAATACTTTAACTAGTCAAGACCTAGCAGAAATTAATATGTCAAATTTTAAATACGACAAATCTCCTAAAATTACTTCTAAAGATTTTAATACGTTATTAGTTGAAAACGGAATGATATCAGATAATAATGCAGAAGGTCGTAGAAGTCAAAAATTAGCTTTTACTGAATGGTACTCAGGTTCTCAGTCTTATGCTTCTGCACAAACTGCTATAGCAAACGCTGTTATAGGTCACGATACTAATCAAACTAAAGCAGTTATAGATGAAGTTACAAGAGAATACATAGCTATAAATGGAGAAAGTCCAAAACTATCTGACTTAACTACTCTTGAAGCTTCAAACAATAAAGACAATTGGGACAGAGGATTAAAAAAAGCAGTAGGTACAGCTTTTGGAATTGCTCAACCTTTAAGTGAACAACGAATGGAAAGAGCTTCTGAATTATTTGAACTTGGTTTAAATATGAACTTATACGAAGAATCAGAAAGAAAAGAAATTTTACAAGACATAATAGATAAAGATTTAAGAGATGCAACGGGTGCAATAGATTACAATTCTATGAGGGTTAATATAATAAGCGAAAACTTATTAGAAAATTTAGTTCTTTTAAGAGATAAAACAACTCCATTAGGAATGAGTTCACAAGCTGCTATTAACGAAACAAGTTTTGTAGAAAAAGAAGACAAAATATTTTTACAAAATAAACTATCTATAAAAGCTTACGGTCTTTTAAAAGATAAAAACTTTGACATGATAGAATTTAACAAAGTTAAAAGTGCTAAAGATAATGAGGGTAATTTAAAGGTAAGTGCTGTTGATGAGCAAATTATTAGAGACTTACAGGAAAGTATATGGTTAAGTAAAGGAACAAGACAAGCTAATTATGCTGCAGACGCTGTTATATCCCAAATAAAAGAACTAGGGCTATAATATTTTATGGCATCTTTATTAGAAAGTTATAAAAAAACTAATGATTTAGATTATCAAAGTGATTTAAATGCTGCTAGTGAACTTTACAAAAGTAGTAAAGCTTATCAAGAAAAGTATTCATTTGAAGACTTTGTAAAGTACGCTACTGAAAACTCGACAAGCAAGTTAGACGGTTCTATGTCTAAATATATTACACCTCCTAAATATACTAAGCGTAACTTTGGACAGTTATTAGGTCAATCTATGGTTAAACAAACTGATTCAGTTTCGGCTCTTGCAGATACAGTTAAAGATTTAACAAAAGAAGAAGTTGCAGAACTTATGCCTCTTAAAAATACTAGGAGAACTATAGGTGGTGTACTAGACACACTTGGTACAGGTACTGCTAAACTTCCCGGAGATATATTAAGTCCTTTAATTGGAGGTTTCCGTGGTATAAAAACAAAAGAAGATTTATTAGCTGCAGAAAAAGAAAGGTATGCTAAAATAGAAAAAACAGTAAGTAGTATTGTTAGACCGGTAGTTACTTTAGGAACTGATGATATTTACGATGGTGATAAAATTCAAAGACCAGAAGGAATGGCTGGAAGATTAACAGTAGATTTTGGTTCTTTTATTATGGCTGCAAGAAATCCTTCTCAAGCAGTAAAATTGTTTAAAGGTAAAGGCAAAGAAAAAGTAATACCTAAAAAATCAGTAGGTAGACCTAGTAATGCTAGTATAGCTGCAGCCAATGCTAAAGCTTTGAGAGATAAAAAAATAGCAGCTCTTAAAGGATTGGGTAAGGCTGAATACGCTTCTCAAGTTGTATTTGCTGATGACCCTGAATTACAAATGGTAGCAGGTTTCTTAGACGATAAACTTGGAACTTTTGCAGACGATAATATGTTAGGAGATGTATTAGAGTATTTAGATACAGATGAAACTAGTACTGCTTCACAAAGACGTTTAAGTTTATTGTTTGATGGAGCAGCTTTTTTAGGAGCAATAAAAGGAACACTGTTTGCAGGTAGTAAAGTAAAACAAGGAACTCAGAAAAGTTATGAACTTGCTTTAAAAGAAATTAAAAAAGACCCTAAAAAAGTACAAGCTTTAAAAACATACCTAAGAGACCCTATTCAAAAAGTAGTTCCTAGTTTTAAATCTGGAATAATAGATGATGTGTTTGTTAAAACAGCAGAGTCTGGAATGTTAAAATCACCTTTAAATTTTCTTAGAACTGTTAGAAGAAAGTTTGGTACATCTAGAGGTTATTATAGTGAAGAGATGTTTAACATTTTTAAAACTGCTGGGTACGATAAAATAGCGTGGTCTAAAGAAGGTGAAAATTTATTTAAAGATTTAAAATATGAAATAAAAAAGATTTCTCAAACCGGTAAATTTACTAAAGATGAAGTTGAAATTTTATTAGGAAAATATTTAGCAGGAGATACTAAAGCATTAAACGGAACTAGTAAAGAGTTAAAATCCTTTGCTAGACAAACACAAAATAAAATTACTCAATTAAGTAAAAGTTTGTTAAAAACAAATGTGATACCTCAGGAATTAAAAAACGTAATTGAATTAAATATGGGTAAGTATTTAAGACAAAGTTATGAACTTTTTGAAAATCCAAACTGGAAACCTTCGGATGACGTAATTAAAAAAGCCAAAGAGTATGTTGTTGAGTTACTAGGAAAAGCCCCAACTCAAACAGAAATGTTTGGAAAAACAGTTACGAAATTAACTACTTCTCAAATAGAAGTAAAAGCATCTAATATAGTAGATAATATTTTATCTAGAGGAGTTAAGAACAAAGGAATAGATACTGATGTAGTAAAACATTTTAACGATGTATTTGGTGTGCAAAAAGCAAACATTAAATTTGCTACTAGAGAAAATATTGGAAAACCATTACAAGAGTTAATGGGTCGTAGAGGTTTAGAAGATACTAGTAAGTCTGTATTTAATACTATAGAAACTTTAGGTCATTATATAACTGAAGTTAAAATGTACGATGATATGTTTAAAAGAGGTAAAGATAAATGGTTCTTTAAAAACGGAGTAAATACTTTAGACAATAATCCTCAGAGAACTGCAGGAACTATAAGTGGAGAAGGTTTTGGTGCATTAGATAACATGTCAACAACTCCACAAATTGCAAAACTTTTTGACAACATGAACCAAGTTCAAAATAGTAACTGGTATGCCAGAGCAGGACAGTTATTTTTAGGTGCTAAAGGATGGGGACAAGCGGCTGCAACTGTATATAGTTTAACAACTCATGCACGTAATACTATTGGTGGTGGTTTGATAATGGCTTCTAACGGTTTAAATCCTTTTGATGCTGAAACTAGAAAATCTTTTAAAATGTTACAAAATGAATTGTTTGCTTCTAGAGGAAAAAGCAGTAAAGAACTAGAAAAAGTTTATGTAAAGTATCAAAGATTAGGATTAGTTAATCAAAGTGTACAGGTAGGAGAATTTAAACGTAATATAAACTCAGCAGCTTTCTTAGATGATTATGTAAAACAACAAAATGAAAGTTTTGGTAAGTTAGCTTATGGAAATACTACTAATTTAATTAAGAACGTAACTGATAAAGTTTCAAAAGTATATGTAGCTGAAGATGATTTATGGAGAATAGCAGGTTTTGAAAAAGAATTAGCAGTTTTAAAAAGAGCAAACAAGCTTAGTACTACTCCTAAAACAACAGCACAATTAGAAAAAGATGCAGCGACTATAATAAGAAATACCATGCCTACTTATGATTTAGTTCCGGCAGGTTTTCAAGAATTAAGAGCTATGCCTTTTGGTAACTTTTATTCGTTTTTTGCTGAAAGATGGAGAAATAGTTATCACAGTTTAACTCAAGGATTAAGAGAAGTTAAGTCTGGTAACGCTGAATTAGTGGAAAGAGGATATAAAAGATTAGCAGGTCAAGTTGCAATAGGTTATGCTGGTTCTGAAGGAGTTAATCAATTTAGTAAGTATTCTTTTGGTGTTTCAGACGAAGAAGAAAAAGCTATAAAAGATTTAGTACTTCCATACTGGTCTAAAAACAGTACTATAGGTTATCAGAGAGATGAAGACGGTGTTCTTCAGTGGGTTGATTTAAGTTTTACAGACCCACAAGCTCCTATAATAGATGTTTTTAAAAATGGACTAGATGAATTTTTAAATCCAAATACTCCTGACTCTACTATTAGTGAAAAATTAGCTAATGGTATAGTACAGTCTGCTATGACTTTAAGTAAACCTTTTATGACTGAAGCTTTGTTTACTGAAAGATTACTAGAAGCATATACAGGCAGAGATAATCAAACAGGCAGGTATATAAAAGGATATAATCCTACTAATGCTCCTGAAGAAAATGCTATGGCTATTGCGTGGCATGTAGGAAGTGTACTTGTTCCTAGATTTGCAAGAGAAGGATACAGTTATACTTTAGGAGAAAAAGCAGAAAAACTAAAAGACGGAGACCTTTCCTACAATAATGAATTACTTTCTAAAGTTACTGGTCAAAAGTTTTATACTGTAAACACAGAAACTTTAAAACAAAATTTATCTTTTAAAGCAAAAGACTTTAATAATTTTCAATCGGATATTATTTCAGGTTTTAGAATTGAAAAATCAGACAGTACGGAAACAATATTAAATAAATATATAAAGCAGAATGAAAACTATTATAATTATCAAGTAGATTTTAATAAAGCAATAAGAGCTGCAAATATTTTAAATGTAGATGATTTAGACATAAGAAAAATATTAAATATAAGACTAACAAATTTTAACGGTACAGAAAAAGAAAGTTTTTTGTTAGGAGATAATACTTTTAAACCTTTAAGAATGACTAATTATAACTTTAAAAAGTTGTTTGAATTAGATGATATGCCTAATATATCTTACAATGATTTTCAAGAACTATACTCTAATGCTTATTTAAAACTATCACATCTTCCTTTAATAGAAAAAAATAAATATAGTCAAAAAGAAAAAGAAGCTTTAGAAATGGTTAATCCTCCTATGAGACTTAACAAGTTTGAAGGTGGTGAAGTAGATGTGCCTTATACAAAAGATGAACCTGAAGATAGAGTTGACCCTTTTACAGGACAACCTTACTCATCACAAATGGAGGAATTAGGATTAAATGTTTTTCAAGAAAAATAATAAATTAGATATAGAACTTTGTAAAGCTGAAATAAAGAGACACGAAGGCGAAGTGTTAGAAATATATAAAGATAGTCTAGGCTATAAAACTTTAGGAGTTGGACACCTGTGCCAACCAGAAGACCCTGAATATGATTGGGAAATTGGTACACCTGTTACTCAAGAAGTTGTAGACATGTACTATGAGGATGACTTTGAAAAGCATTACAAGGAAACCATACATGTCTTTGGCAGTAAAGAAGACTTTGAAAAGCTTCCAGAGCCTATACAAAGAGTGTTAGTAAACATGTGTTTTAATCTAGGTGGTACAAGACTTTCAAAGTTTCGTAATATGTTAAAGGCTTGTAAAGAACATAACTGGAAAGAAATGTCTGTGCAAATGGAAGATAGTCGTTGGTATAGACAAGTAGGTAGACGCAGTATAGAACTGCAAAAAATAGTTTTAGAACAATAAGTGCTTCTATACACTGAAAAGCAGTTAGAAGACTGTTACAGGCAGTACTGTCTTTTACAAGGAAAAAACAATATGAGCTTTGTTTCTTTAGAAGACTTTAGAATTTTATTTGAAGATTTAACAGAGATAATATATAAGGAAAAAGAATGAAAGGATTATTAAAAAATATAGTTGGAGCTGTTGCACCTACATTAGGAACTGCATTAGGCGGACCGATGGGAGGAATGGCAGCTAACATGATATCAGAAGTGTTAGGTGTTCCTAATACTCCAAAGGCTATAGAGAAAGGATTAGCCGAAGCTACACCTGAACAAATGTTAGAACTTAAAAAAGCTGAACAAGCTTTTGAAGTACAGATGAAAGAGCTTGAAGTAGATGTATTTAAACTAGAGACACAGGACGGACAAGATGCTAGGAATAAGTTCAGTAAAGACTGGACAGCCCGTATCATGGGTATAGCTGTTGTCGGTGGTTTCATGGGATACATATTTCTTGTTACTCTACAACCACCAGAGCAAAACTCTGAAGCTCTTATAAACCTTGTACTTGGATACCTTGGTGGTTTAGCAAGTGCTGTAATATCATTTTACTTTGGAGCTTCTAACACTTCTAAAGACTAATGGATGTAGTTCAAGTTATACAAGAGTTAGGTTTTCCTATAGCTGCTGCTGTAGGTTTAGGTATGTTTGTTTGGAAACTTATCAATAGAATTATTGATGGTATGGAAACAAAACTAGATACTCTTGATGATAAACTAAATGGTTCGTTAGCTAATTTAGAAGATAGGTTAGGTACTAAACTAGACTCACAACATGGCATACTTGTTGCATTAATAGATAGAGTAAGAAGCTTAGATAATGAAATCATAAGACAAGACACTATGATTAAAACTATACTAGGTGTACCACAATTAATTAACAGCGATAAGATAGCAAAGGCAGACAGAGATGACCAAAGGAAAGATTAAATTAAAACCAACATTTAAAAGTCATAAGACTATAAGGAACTGCAAGTTTTGTATGTTCTTTTGGTCTATGTTAATTATGTTTTGGTCTGTTAATAGTCTTGCAGATGAGGTTGTATTTAAGTTTAAGAGTCCTAGCTTTAGTGGTGTCAACACTAGCTCACATTATCTTACTATACAAAATCAAGAGTTCAATCGTAAGGCAGCTCTCAAAGCAGAGATAAAAGCTTTACAAGACCAGATAGAAAGAGACAAAGAGAATACAACACTTGCAAGGTTTATAAGAAACTTAGAGTCTAGAATATACTCACAATTATCAAGACAGTTAGTAGAAAACTTGTTTGGAGAAGTTCCTTCTGATAGTGGTACATTAACTTTAGAAGGCAATACAATTGTTTACAATGTAGAAGATGGAATAATAACTTTAACTATAACG
>Ga0181377_1000765_pt1 | contig 11399 bp, 15 predicted proteins | sample LowvirmetaG_9_FD_130160 | JGI IMG/M metagenome (GOLD analysis project Ga0181377, IMG submission 130160) | Marine viral communities from the Subarctic Pacific Ocean - Lowphox_13 viral metaG | ecosystem: Environmental > Aquatic > Marine > Oceanic | place: Subarctic Pacific Ocean | collected...
AACCTTCTAAAGCCTTATTTACTTCTTCTTTAATAGATTGAGATACTGCAAATTCATCTTTATCTAAATCTAACATTTCAATATGAGCTTTTCTTCCAGAAAGTTCTGCTTCCTTTTCAGCTATTGCTCTGGCTCTACTTTGATCCATGATAATAATATCATTATAAGTATGATCTCCTGTACCTTCTACTGTTGTAATACCTACTACAGGTTCGGCTGTTGAACAATTTACACATACATGATATCCTAGTTCTTTTCTTTTGGGATGAAGAGTAAATTCTCCGCAAGCGGGGCATTGAAGCATTTTAACATTTTCCATATATAACCTTTTAATTATTAATACACCTTAATATACGAAATAACTACTGTATTAGCAACTATTTAAAGGTATTTTTCCCAGTTATTTTCTGCTCTTTGAGCTTCTAATTCAAATGGATGGTTCTGATATGTAGCACCTTCGTCGTAGTATTGTTTGAATTTTTCTTGATCTTGTAAAGTATGTGTATGTTCATGAAGCAGAGATTTTATAATCGCCTCTTCTGTGTTAGTTTCTTCTGAATATAAGTATATTATATCGTCGTGTGGATCGTACTGAGCATCTGGGTTTCCTTGTTCTCGTTTTAAATCTTCTACTCCTACTGCTCCAAGTCTATCCCAAATACTTGAATAAACTTCTACTGGTTTAGCTTGACCTCCTAAATCTTTAACTATTTCAGGGTATACTCTTTGCACAACTTCTTTTATGTCGCCGTTAGAAAACTTTTCTAATAGTATATGCGTTAGTTTAATCATTGCCATTAAACTTTTTTATAACATTCCAAACATCTATAGAAGATTTAAATGGAACTTCTTTTTCCTCCTTACCCTGTTCTATAGTTATCATACCGTCCCAATCTTTGTCCGGAAGAAGGGTATAGAGGTACATCTGAATTAATCCTAATTGATGTTTGTTAAATACTAATTTAAATAAATTTTCAATGACAGCAAAAAATTGATCTTCATAAGCAGTCATATCCATACCTATTTCTTCGTTTAAAAAATCTCTTCTGTCTTCAATTTTTTTAAGTTGATCTATTACTTCTATAAATACTTTTTTATTCATAGTTTCTTTATCAAGTTCCTTAGTTTTAATAGTGTACGATATATCTATTCTATTTTTGAGGATTTTCCGAATTATATCTTTCTTTAACTTCATAAAGTTCTAAAAATTTAGTAGGTGATAAAACTTTTAAACGTGAAAAAAACTCTACAGCTGCTATTATTGACTCAGCTTCTACTGATTTAATAGTTTCAGCACTATATTTTGTGTTATAACTATACTTCGGCATCTAAATTAGAGGTTGGATTTTGAGTTGAAAGAGCTTTTCTAACTATTTTATCAAAGTATTCAATATAAACAAAAAATCCTATAATAGTTTTATCTTTAAGATTTCTATCTCTTTCTACTCTCATTTCATATTGATCTAATCCTGCTTCTAATCTAGATTCTAATTCTATTGCAATATCGTTTTGTTCAGTTTGTGATAACTGACCAAAAGTCGTTGGAACGAATTGGATTTTTAATCCTTTTTTATTAGGATCTTCATTTACGTCTACCTTAAGCATGAACTGATGACCAGCAAACTTAATCTTTGCTGATTCGGTAATAACTTTCTTTACTGCTTCTAGTATAAATTTTTTAGTTGTCTTCATTTATATAATATAAGAAATATTTTTATGGTATACTAATAAATAGCTTAAATTTTAACCAAAAAGCATTTGTTTTTTGTTAGAACTGCCTTCTTCTATTATATTATGAGATGCTACGGATCTGTTACGGCACCATTGTTCTATGGACCAGACTATATTATCGGTTGTTAATTCTACTATTTCTACTTCTCCATCAGTATGGGTAAATTCAACTATGTATTTTTTTTTCATAATTTAATTAATGTATTTTGGTATTCGTTTAATTGTACTATGTTTATAAATATATTACCTAATTGAAACTCTCCTATTTCACCACTATCTTTTATAATTGCAGAAAGTTGTTGAATAATATTAAAGTCCTGATCGTCAAAATCAGAACCATTTATGTTAACTAGTATCTCGTTGTTCTTTTCATTATCGTAAGGTTTTACTCTTTGGTATAAATCTATAGTAGTATTAGGTTGCTCTTTATCAATATAGTTTTGAACTAAGGTAGGCACATTACCTTGATCTACATAACATGTAGAACACCAAGGTTCTAATATTTCTAGTATATTACTATTACAGTTCTTAATAATAAAGCCGATATCATATTTAGGATCGATTATAGGTTTCATTAATCTATCATGTTTAACAAAATGACCCCACTTACGAATAAAGTTACGAGTAGATCTTTGATTCTGAGCTAACCATTCTGGACTATCTTGGTAGATGCTTACAGCTTTATCGTTAGTATTTCTCCTACTTCCTCTACAGGTCATATGATATACGAAACCATCCCATACTTGTTTAAATTTAACTCCGTTTAGTTGGAATCTATTAAAAATGTCTGAGTCTTCTTTTGACTGAGGGGCATATAGAGGATCATGCCCTTCTATTTCTTGGAAATCTTTTCTATAAAACGCCCAAGGAGCAAATATTCCTTCAGTAACTTTCTCTTTATCAGATAATCTAGGTATTTCTTTAAGTAAAGCATCTTCTATAAACTCTTCAGGCTCTACTCCTCCATTCCATAATATCTTCTCAGGTCCGTCAGGATGTAAAGGAGGTTCTATTCTAGTTAAAGAAACGATTACTTTTTCTTCTATTTCTCTTTCAATAGCATCTAAGGCTCCAGGACATAGGTACATATCAGCATGATAAATCATAGCTATATCGTTAGTAGCTACTTCATTAGTAAGAGTATCGTATAAGATAGTATGTCCTAATCTATCTGGACCTTCGTTACGGTAAGCTTTAAAAAAAGGATCTTTACTCATCATCTCTAAACACCATTCCCATGTACCGTCAGTAGAGGCATCATCTGCAACGCAAATCTCTACTTCATGTTCTCCTTGATTCTTACGAATAGAATCATAAGACCATTTTAGATACTTTAAATTATTTCTTCCAGGTTGAATTAAAGATATTTTCATGATAATATTTTTTATAGTTTTCTTTTGCTATAGAACTGCATTCTTTATAAAGGTATGAATTATTTTTTAATTTTCCTAATATTTTTTTTGCTTCATCTAAGTGCCCTACTTTTATAGTTAAATCAGGATGACATATCTCCTGAGTATCTAATCCTTCATAACCTATACAGGGTATTCCTAAATAAGCGCAGTTTAATGCAAATGTTCCTGCAGCATGTGTTCTCATTAAATGTACTCCTATTTTAAATTCATTTAATTTATGAATCCACTCTTTCCAATCCATATAAGGAAGGTGTTCTATTAGCTGCTCTTCTCCTGGTTGTTTTCTACCCATAGAGGGTGCTACCACTTTGTCATAATGCTCTGAAGCAACTATGTAAGAATCAAATCCTCCGTACCAATTAACAAAGTTACCTCCTATTATAACTCCTTTTCTTTCTATTTTATTTAGTTTTCCTATAGAATCTTCTATCATTAACGATTGAAGAACTCTTACATCTTGATGGTTAGTTAAGCCTTCATAATATTTTTTATCTAATTTATTATGAGTAAAAATAATATCAGCTGAAGTTAATGTATTATAGTACCATATTTGTTTATCTAGAGAATAATCTTGAAAGTACCAGTGAGGTCCTTCTTGCATTACTGCTATTTTATTACAGCAGTTTTTTAATGTATTAATATCGAAATTAGGATTTTTCTTAGGAATTATTATAATACCTAAATCATATTGTTTATTTAGTATAGATTTATAGTTGTAATGATCAGCATTCAAAGCACACATCCAAGCAAACTCAGTTCTCATATTAGGATGGTTACGAGGTATTTTACCTTCGAAACCCATCTCAGTAAAAAATGCTATATTCATCTATTTTTAATTTTAGTAATTAAACCTTCATCTTTAGTTAATATCCTAGGAGGGTACCCACCGAAATTAAAACCAGGTTTATGTCCAATATTTTTTACTACCTCTAAATAATCTGCCTGTATTACTTCGTCCACCGCTCTACGTACTTCCCAGCTGTAATGTTCTAGTCCATAATCATCAAAAACAAAATAACAATTAGGAGAAACATTTAATGTAAAGGCTGAAGTAATGTCTGATATTACTTGGTGATATTGGTGACCAGCATCTATTAAAAACATATCTACAGTTTCAGGAATTATTTCAGGTAATTTTTCTTTAGAAGCACTATATACATCCATACATATGTATTCTATATTAGTCCTATCTTTATTAAGTTTTTTAGCAGTTTTACTATCATTAAGATTTATAGTATAAACTTTTTTAAATAGGTGCGATAATATACGAGTAGTCTGTCCTTTATGAGTTCCAAATTCAACAGCTACTTTATCACTAAAACCTTGAAAAAAGTCCCAAATATCTTTTTTATATTCAAAAGAAGTAGTACATATGTTATCTACTTTATCTTCGCCTATTTCAGCTAGTAATTTTTCTATCATAGTTATAATTTATTTAAAGTAACGTATTTAGGAGAATATTGTTCTAAGTGTTTTAAAGATAATCTTATTTGATTAAAGTTACTTTCGTTCCAAACATTATCATTCCAGTCGCCAGCTATATGAGATTGAAACATTATTGTATTATTATTATTATGTATTTTTATATCTGTTTCATTTATACCGTCATGACCGTAAAAAGTTTTACACGACCAAGGTATATTATGATTATGCTCATAATGTATAGCAGCATAATTAAAAGTTTTTCCTAATTCTTTTATAGCTATTGGATGACCTAACCAACCGGGATTTCTCCAACCATCAGGAATATGTTTTACTTTATCCCATTCGCTCATCATTAGATTAATTCTATCTCTAGCTTTATCAAATGTATCTAATTCAAAAAACTCACATTCACCAATATCGTTTCTTTTACATTCATGGTAATGACCATGCGCTGCTAACTCAAAATAACCTAAGCTTTTTAACCAGTTTATCCATTCTTTATTTTCTGATATTTTAGCTTTATTGTGGTAGTTAGAAGGAATAAACAGAGTAAATTTAGCACCAAATTCATTATTTAACTCTTGTAAATATTCCATACACTCATCTCCTTCTACCCCCCAACCCTCTTCCGGGTGTATGTCGTCTATACTTATAGTAATTTTCATTATAAATACTTTTTAATACTGCTGTAAACTTCAGTGTAATCTCTAAACCCTCTTTCTATTATAGCTTTCTTTGTATCTACTATAGGAACTACCTTAGCATTAGATAGTTTATTAAAATAAGACTCTCCTTCAAAATAACCAGGTCTTACATCTTTAGATGTATTAACATAAATTATTACAGGCTTATTAAAATAGCTACAAAGTATACTGGATCCACCACCCATAGATATAAATCCTTTAGCTTTAGCAAATATGTTAAGTTGCGATTCGTTATACGATGCGTCTATCTCTTTAATAATATCGTCAAATAAAAATACATTACTATAAAACTCTGTAAGCTGAAAATCTGTTACTGCTCCTTGATTTTCTATCTCAGAAATTATATCTCTATTTTGTAGTTCATTAGGGTCGGTAGCAAATTCAGTATTGCGGGGTCGTTTATAAATAACATTATATCCTTTTTCTGTAAGTAGATTAAAAATATTGTAAAGAGACTCTATATCAAAATACCCTATAGGAGCTGCCCCATGTTCTAGATTATACCTATTAGAAACTACTACGTAATTATCTAAATGAGGAGTATTTTCATTATAGTATTGTTGAGAATAAGGAGGAGCTACCCATTTACTATAGTCCAACCATCCGTTAGCTTCTTTTTGTTCTTGAACAGTTAACTCACTATAATCTTTCCCGAAATTAGCTTTAGCATTGTGATGAATCCAAGTATTAGGTAAGTCTTGTACTCCATTATTAGAATTGTCAATATGTCTGGTTGTATATTTTTCAATTACTTCATCACAGAACCAATAAAATGGTTTCATTCCTATACTTGTAGTAACTTTTACATACTCTCCTTGTTTTTTAAGCCAGTATGCATATGGTGCAGAGCAAGCTAATTCATACCCAAACTCAGGATTAAGATTAAGTTCCATAATAAAATCTTTTTTGGTTAAGGAGTTGAGTACCTATGTCATCGCATTTGACATCTAGGTTAAGGCATTTATTAGCTGGTTTTTTAGTTTCAAATTTATTTATTATAATATTTCTATTATAAATTTTATTGAAAATAGTACACATATCGAATTTAGAAATACAATCAGTACCTAGTACAGTAGTAGTAGCGTACTTATCCCAATTTTCTATCAACTCTTTGCTAAATTTAGCCCAATAAAAAGTAGTAATACCGTTCCATAAATGATTAGTATACCCATTAACCTCAGTATAATCTTTATTAGATAAAAACCAATAAAGCATAGACGAAGCTTCGTTTAGCTCTGGACCTATAATGGAAGATTTTATCATTTTAGTATTGTTGCCGTTAGCTTTAATCCAATCTGCTGCTTTCTTTTTCGAGCTTCCGTATTCATCGGTATCCATTTCACAATCAGTACCAGGGTGTATTATTTTACCTTTAAAATTTTTATCTAACCAAATAGGTAATTCCCAATTTATAGAAAAAGATGCTGTTCTTTGAGGAATAGCACCTATACAATTTATAATTATATCTGCATTTGATTTTTTAATTTCATTTTTAAATTCAAGAGATGGCCATCTTTGATCTATTGTTTCGATCTCATAGTACTGTTGTAGGAACTTTCTTACCATATGTCCTAACATACCATTTTCTCCTAAGAGTAATATTTTATGCTTTGAAATAGTCATATTTTTCTAACAGTGTTTCAAGTTCATTAATACTAACTACAGATTTATCACTTGTAAATTCAAAATCAATTGGATTATTTGCTATATGCTTATAATGCATATAATATGCGTCATGATCTTTCATATAATAAGTTCTTGGAGATTCTTCTATAGAAATCATCATCTCATGTAACTTCTCAGAGACTCTAGGTACGCCCATTTTGTATTTTAAACCAAATTTATTAGAGAATATCTCAAATAGGTCCTTTACTAAAAATGATTTAAGATTAGGTATTACGTTATACCCGTCCACCGCTAAACCATATTCTATAAGATTCATAGCTTCCTGTATATCAATCATAAACCTAGTCATCTTATCAGAAAATAAAGTTAATTCATAATCTCTATTGATTGCATCCCACATTAAAGGTATTATAGAACCAGTAGAGTTGAGAACGTTGCCGTAAATTGCTGATGATAATCTGACCTTTGATTTGCTTGAATTTACTATAAATGATTCTCCTGCTACAAATTTCATAGCTCCATATATTGTAGTCGCTGCTCTAGATTTGTCGCTTGAGATGAAACAAGCTGCTTCCATACCTACTTCCTCTGCAACTCTTCTTGAATTAATAGCTCCGTCTACTATAATTTTTGCAGATTCTTCTACATTTTGATCAACTGCTTCGATTTGTTTAAGGGATGCCGCGAAGATGCCTATATCGTGCTTCAAAGCAGAACGTTTCATAAGATCAAAATTTCTTATATCACCAACAATACAATTAACTTTTGGGAACCTCTTTTTTAAGTAATAATGTTTAGCTTCGTCTCTTGAATAAACAGTAACATCGTTGTCTTTAATATACCTCCCTACTAGGTTACTTCCTAGATAACCAGCTCCTCCTGTGATAAATATTTTTTTATTAGTCATTAAATTAAATATACGATTATTTTTCTTGATTAGCAACTTCGAAAACATCTCTCCAAGTATGAGGCTTATAGTTTGGATTAAATATATTGTAACAATTCTCTTCGCACTTTTTATTAGCAGGTAAATACTACTTATGGGCTTCCCTCTGTGCTCCGGGATTAGTTTTATCTAAATTTTCTTCTCCTTTAATATTAGTTCTCTTATTAGGATGTTTTCTATTATGAACTACAAGTATATTTTTAAAATGATATTGAGGAATAGCTCCTAAGACCTTATTAGTCATCATCATAAAAGCAGTATCTTCATGAATAAAGAAGACTGATTTAGGTATGTTAACTCCTGCTTTAATAACTTCAGAACTTATTATTAAACCACAACCGTTAAATTTATGAGGAGATATTATATCTACTTCTAAATTTTCTACTTTATCATTAAACTCATTCATCTCTTCTTTAGTCATGGTATACCGGAGACTCCACCAATTTTCAGTATCCATTTCTATAAATGGTTTATTTGTAAATTCTGGATGTTCTAATGCTTTCCAAGAATCGTCCCACATTTTACAAATTGAAAAAGTAGCAAGGTATTTAGGAGTGCTAATATTCTGATGGAGATGATTTAGTACCGTAAAAGCTTGTTTTGGAACTAACATATCACTTTCACCCCATATTAACACATCAGCTTTAGTACAGTATTCATCGTTAAATTCTCTACGATAATCAGCTATAGTATATAGATCATTTGCTACCCTTACTTTTCCTACTTTGTTGCAGGAGTAAGTAATATCGACTATTTGCTTCTCCATCTCTTTCCTACTAGCAGGTTTCTCTAATGTAGTATCTCCAACTACTACTATATCAACTAAAACTTCACCGCTGTATTGGTCGGCAGCTTCTCTTAATGTATCAATATAAAAATCTATAATTTCAGATTCATACCACTGTACTAAGCATCCTATTGCAAATTTTGTTTTCATAATTTAATTGCTATTTTATTTGCAGCTTCAACACAATTTACTACTTTACCGCTAAATAGAATTGCTTCGTTATCTTTAAATCGTACTATGGTTGGTCTTTCATCAGTATGGTCTTTATTAGGAAGGACTGTTCTGATAGTATACATTGAACCAATATGCTCAGCTTTTTCTATATCGGGAAAGAATTTTTTTGCTGATTGTATAAAGCTTTTTATATTAGTAAATTTTGGATTTTTAATAATTCCTTTATTTAAATATTCTTTGTATGCAGGCGGTATTTTACTTTCCTTTCCAATAGTTCTATTATGTATAGCATGAACTACATTACCAGCAACATGATAAGGGGTATTACTATAAGGATCAAAACACATAAAAGGACCGTCCATAATTACTATACTTTTATTTTTATAACAGCTAGGTAATTGTAATAAAGGTTTTTCACATAATTCATATTGGTAATCCTTTTTATTCTCATCAAAGTCGTTGAGAGAATTATAAGTAGAAAATACTTTAAATTTATAGTTTTTTAAAAAATTCTTGTCAGTTACTTTACTATTGAGTAGAATATTAATACTACATGCTTTAATCCTATCCCAACATATTTCTCTTAAAGTCTCTGGGCAATAAAGGTTCTCTTTTACTTTAACAGTTAAATCACATTCAGGTAGAGTATCTACTATCTCCCAGTTTAGCTTACATTCATCTAGTACATGTAAATATTCTCTAGCAGTAGTTAAACTATCTTCTTTTGCTATAGAATAAAAATGATCTACTTTATCTATTATAGATTTATTATAGTATTTTATAAAATCTTTTTCATTATCTTTACAAGAGTATATAGTATCTTTACTTCTTGGGTAATGATATCCTCTATGAACTCTGTACTGATTAATCCCAGATGTAGCTAGTAAAATATCTTCTTCTTTTTCAAACACATCTACTTCATACCCTTTAGTAGCTATTTTAATTGCTGAGGTTATTCCGTATATACCTGCTCCTACGACGGCTACTTTACCGTACAGTTTACTTTTAATAAATTTACTAAGTTTTGTAGCAAATATAGTTCTTTTTTTATTACTTTCAAAATTTGCTTTTCCAGAAAATACTTTTTTTAACATAGTTAATAAAGCATCTTCTTTAGCAGTAGAAATAATATTATGACTTTTTTCTTTATACCAATTAAAATTATATTCAAATTTAAAAGTCTTACCAGCTTCAGTAAAATTTAAAGTAAATTTTTTATGTAACTTATCATTTTTATCTATCAATAAATTATAACTACTTTGATTTACCTCATCCGCTATTAAGTAAAAATGATGATATGCTATTCTGTCTACTATATTTGAATAAGCACTCCCCCATTTTTTATAAATGAATTTACGAGTAGGTTTAATATTTTCATACATTAAAACATCATCAACATAGAACTTACAACTATTTTTTAATGCTAGCAAATATAACTCTTCTGTTTCTTCATAATGAAAACTAGCTGGTTTTTCACAAAATACGTTTATTCCTTTTTGTAAAAAATATTTAGATTGTTCGTAATGGAATTCGTTTGGAGTTGCGATTACTACCCAATCTATATCTAAATTATTTTTCCACCATTTATCTTGAGAACAGCTAATCCAATCAACTTTTACATAACTGATAGAGTTTAACTTACTTAGAATCTTCTTACCAAAAGATCCATTACCTATTTGACCTACTTTAACTTCCATATAAGTAGTTATAGGTTTTCTCCATCCAATAAGGTACTGATGTGTCTTTGTCAGGGAGGCCGTTAAAATGCATTACAAACCCTGCTTTTGTATGTAACATTTCTTCGTTAACACATTCTTTAGCAGCCATGCAACTCATATTAAAACTATAAGGAAAGACTTTTAAATCTATATTTTGACTCCTTAGTAAATAATTCAATGGAGTTTGGTCTGTTCCTACTCCGTAAGTTTTTTGACACCATTTTAACATATCCGAGTTTTCTTTGTAAAACTCTCTCATAAATTCAAAAAATTCTCTATGTCTATTATTGACTATTTGAAAACCGCTATTAAAATATTCATACCAATTGAAAACTACATGATCAGTAAATAAATGTTTTTTATAATTTTCCATAGATCTAATGATCCAATCAAAATTACCATCATCGTGTACTAATGTATATTTATGTTCAGTATCTTTAAAAAAGTCAGGTGTGTCTGGATGAACTATTGTGTCCGCATCTACAATACATATTTGATCGAAATCAATTTTATTATGATCTAAGATATCGAATAAGTAATAACGTTGCCATATTGGAGACATATAATCCATATCTGTAACTGGATCTTCCATAGTTATTAACTGATGATCGTACTTATTGCAAAAGTGTTTCCAACTATCTATAGAAATTTGATATTCTTTTTTAGCTTTTCCGTCTTTTTTTATATCGATTATAAAAACTATATTTTTACTCATACTGTCCTTTATATTGTTCCCAAACCTGTTTCATTATTTTAGTTCTATCTTCTATAGGAAATCCTGTGAAGTGCCATACGTGAGCATACTTTACAAAGAAAGGAGTCATGTCCTCATTCAATTGCCAGTTATGTCTAAACATATTCTTTTTATGAATT
>Ga0181377_1000766_pt1 | contig 11399 bp, 9 predicted proteins | sample LowvirmetaG_9_FD_130160 | JGI IMG/M metagenome (GOLD analysis project Ga0181377, IMG submission 130160) | Marine viral communities from the Subarctic Pacific Ocean - Lowphox_13 viral metaG | ecosystem: Environmental > Aquatic > Marine > Oceanic | place: Subarctic Pacific Ocean | collected 2015-12-10
GAAAGACCAAATTGTTATACAGCAACTAGAAACTATAGAAAGTAATTTAGTTGACACCCAAGAACTAATAGAGATTTACAGGAGTTTGGAAACCCTATAATGTTAACGATTAAAAATGTAACAGCAAAGAATTTTATGAGTGTTGGAAACAACACACAGGCAGTAACGTTTGATACTGAGCAACTTACTCTTGTTCTCGGACACAATCTAGACTTGGGTGGTGATGGTAGTAGAAACGGTACAGGTAAAACTACTATTATCAATGCACTCAGTTATGCACTATATGGTGAAGCACTTACTAATATTCGACGTGATAATTTAATCAACAAAACAAACGGCAAAGGCATGATTGTTAGTGTTGACTTCGAACTTAACGGTGTTGATTATCGTATTGAACGAGGACGTAGACCAAACGTATTACGTTTTTTTGTTAATGGTACAGAAAATGATGATCAAGAGCAACAAGGCGATAGTAGAGAAACACAAAAAGAAATAGAAAAAGTAATAGGCTTTAGTCATGAAATGTTCAAACATATTGTTGCATTAAACACATATACTGAACCTTTCTTAGGTATGAAAAATAACGATCAAAGAGAAATGATCGAACAACTATTAGGCATACAAGAACTTTCACAAAAAGCAGAAGTGCTAAAAGAAAAGATGAAAGATTCTCGCGATAGTATCAAAGAAGAAGAAATTCGTATAAATGCTATTAAAGATAGCAATGCTCGAATGGAAAAAAATATTAAAGAAATAGAAAGCCGAAGCATGGCTTGGGAAGCCAATAAGAAAACCAAACTTACTGAAATGGCTGATGCGTTGGAGCAATTAAATGAACTTGATATTGACAGCGAAGTTGCTAAACACAACGAACTAGTTTTAATAAAAGACCACGAAGCAAACTTAAATGTGTTGGTAAGCAATATATCTAACACCGAAAACAGTATTAAAAGAAGTAATACTAAACTGCAAACACTAGAGGCTAATTTAGTAAAAGCAAAGGAAGGAGTTTGCCCTGCTTGTGGTCAAGACACAGGTCATTTAGACACACATGAAGAATATACGGCCGATTTAAGCACCGAAATAACAGAAGAAAAGACATATAACGATAGCCTACTTACTAAAGAAACCGACTTAAAAAACGGCGTAGAATTGCTTGGACCGGTAAAAAACCGTCCACAAACCTTCTATAAAACACTAGAAGAGGCCCTTACACACAGAAATAATGTTGATAATTTAATACAAAGTATTACAGAAAAGAACGATGAAGTAAATCCTTACATAGAACAAATAGAGTCTATGAAAGATACAGGCATACAAGAAGTTACATGGGATACCATTAACGAACTTACTGCATTGAAAGATCATCAAGAGTTCTTATATAAATTGCTAACAAGCAAAGACAGTTTTATTCGTAGACGTATTATTGATCAAAATATTGCATACTTGAATCACAGACTAGCACACTATTTAAATGCTATTGGCTTACCACATGACGTTAAGTTTAACAGTGATCTAAGTGTAGAGATTACAGAATACGGCAGAGACTTAGACTTTGATAATCTAAGTAGAGGAGAACGCAATAGACTTATACTGAGTTTAAGTTGGGCATTCAGAGACATATATGAAAGTCTTAATCACCCAATGAACTTCCTGTGTATCGATGAACTTATCGATAGTGGATTAGATGCTACTGGTGTTGAAAATGCATTAGGCATACTTAAGAAAATGAGCAGAGAACAAAACAAAAACATTATGCTTATATCACACAGAGAAGAACTTAGTGGTAGAGTAAATGATGTGCTGTATGTAATTAAAGAAGGTGGCTTTACTAGTTACAACACAGACACAGAATATGTAGGAACTTAATGAGCGGCTGGGAAGGCGATAATACGCAACGGCTCATAGAACTTGTAGGTGGCGATGTTAACGAAGATTTCCAATCATTAAAACAACGTTCCATAGATGCACACAATCTTAGATTTGCGGACTATATAAACAGCAGTGATATACTTCTAGACTTTGGTAGTGGATTAGGCTTTGGTGCTAATGCATTTGCAGATAAAGTATCACAATATATTTGTGCAGATGTATCTAGATCTATGCTGATGTCTGCACATCAAAATACATCACAGTATAACAATACTGAACTTAAACTTATATCACGCAATGATTTGTCTGCATTAAAAGAATACAAATTTACAAAAATAATTTCACATGCTGTATTTGTGCATTTAGAAATACCTGAAATAATTTATTATCTAAAACAATTTAAAAATATACTTGCAGACAGCGGAGAAGTTTTATTCACATACAAAAACTTAGACTTATTAAATGTAAACGATCACTTGTTTACAGAACACACAGAACGACTTATGCGTAATAGAGAATTTCAAACTCGCAGTATAAGTTATGTAAGTCCTACCGTTATTAAGAATGTTGCAGAGCAATTAGATTATAAGTATGTAGAAGTCGAATGCGATGATTTCGACCGTACAGCGAGATTAATAAATGAGTAAATGGATTTTTAATGGTGAAGTAATAGAATCGCTACCAGAGGATTGTGAAGCATTTGTATATCTAATTACTAATAACACAAACGACAAAAAGTATGTGGGTAAGAAACTAGCAAAGTTCAAAACAACTAAACCACCACTGAAAGGCAAAAAGAATAAACGTCGAGGCACCAAGGAATCAGATTGGCAAACTTATTGGGGCAGTTCAGATCATTTAAAAGAAGATGTAGAAACACTTGGAGAAGATAAATTTACCAGAGAAATTTTATACTTTTGTCCTAGCAGAGGCGTCGCTAGTTACCTAGAGGCTAGAGAACAGTTTGAAAGGAAGGTATTGCTTTCAGATGACTACTACAATGGAATTATCAATGTTCGAGTTGGTGGTTCAAAAATCTTACGTGAAGGTCTCAAAGACCGATAACTAATTGCTGAAGAACACAAAAAAACACGGCACATTCAGACACAAAGTCTAACTCACATTACGGCACACAAATAGGACCATACACCACCCCATCGAGGCATATAATATCGATTTCCTTGACAATCCGGTAACCCCGGTGCGAGATTCTGGAATGTATGGCGGTACATGAGATACAAACAAACGACAACAGTATTAAAGGATGTAGGCAATGAGAAACAGCAACCTACAAATTTGTATAATTGAACTCTACAAGATTATACAAGTTTCCGTGAGATTCGTGAAGGTAGTGTAAAGGGACTAAAGGCTCACCGGTTCCAGCAAAGCACCCTAGTTAGAGATGACGATGCATTACTTGATGACACCATCGACATTAGTTCACCCGGAGACGGGTGAATTATGACTCAACATACTTGATAACTTCTATTTAAAAAAATTGCAAACAAAAACTGATATGAACGAAGTGAATGAAGTTTGTAGTTGGCAAAGACACGAAGTGTCTGAAAACATATAATAATAAATATAATTATGATTCCAGTAGAAGATAATTGGTTACACATAAAACATGAATTTTATGAAGCATGTAACAACATAAACAAAAACAGTTACACAGATAACCTAATGACTTTTAAACAGTTAGGATTGTTTAAACTGTTATTAGATTCAACACACAACGGTTTAGCAGGACATCCACAGGACTTTTTAGAATGCATAGTTGCTATAGCAGAACAAGATGTAGCACTTGCACATGAGTTTGCTATAATAGGCAGTATGCCATTCTTAATAGAACAATTTTCGGAGCGGCCTGCTAACACAGTCTACAAGGACTCTGCAGATGAAATTATAGTTAAAACAAATGGCGAAGCACCTGAATATGCTGATTGGATTGTGCGAGAGTACGATGGTGTGTATTCTTTGGGACGTAACACAAAAAATTTTAAGCCGGAGTTTACACAATCTTTCCGCGGCCTACTTGACCCACAACACGACAATCACATATACAGACTGAGTTGGTTTCAATTGTATAACAGAGTGTTGGTGTGTAGTTTTTTAGGTGGCTTACAGCACAGTATAAACGTCGCTATGCAACGCAATATAGATTTTAGTGTAGTTGGGTATGCATCGCAAGAACTTGATGCTATGAGCCTTGTAATGCACAGAAACATTAATCATGCATTACTGCATTTAAAACACAACGAACAAATACCAATGTTTGATCGCACCAAATATAAACTACAAGCATGTGCAGTACCTAACAAAGTTATAAGTTGTTTGACAGATATATCACATGAATGCAATGAAATTGAAACTGTACTAGATCAACTAGAACAATTATCTATAGAACATTTGAGATCTGAAAGATTAGATGGTGTTCAGCACATAGAACAATTAAAAGGAAATAACAGCACAGACTTATTCATCTAGATCAGGCGGAGAGTTATCAATGATTTTTTCCTGTACCATTTCGTTATCTTTTTTACCAGACTTGGCATTTATAAAATTACTAAAGGATTCTAGTAACTTTGCTTGATCAGGTAACCCTACATTCCAGGCAGTATGATAATCAACAGAACCTTCTGAGTATATAACAAAATCGCATACATTTGTAGTGATGTCATCGGCTTGTTTTTCTAGACTTCCTAGATAGTCCCTGATCTGGTCAGGTTCTGCCCCACCTAGGAATTTAAGAAAAAACCTACAGGGTCATAATTGATTGGTGTCATATACACGTGACTGCATTCGCCACATTGCATTTCAATTTCTTTTTGAATGCCACCGTTATTGATTTCACTGACATGATCGTTAAGTTCCATGCCAATTTCTTTTTCTACATTATTTAAAAATTCTGAAATTTGCTCAATGTCGGTAACAGTTTCACCTCCTGGTATTGAAATACTTTGGATGCTTTTAACTATTACCTCGTAATTCATATTACTGAGTTTTTCTAATGCGTCACCTAGTGCCTTTAATTGCTCGTCACTGTTATCGGCCTGTATAGTTCTAAACTGTCTGTTCTGTTCTATTACTGCTTTGGCACTTTGTATAGTGTGCAAATAATTAGTAGGTGTGATTACTACGTCTAAACCATTTGATAAAGTAATTGTCTTAAATGGTTCAATGTTTTGTGATTCTGCAAGTGCAACAGATAAATCTAAATCAAAAGAATTTGATTCGTTGCATTCTGGACATTGTCTATTTACTTCCATTGTGTTACCATCGGAACTTGCTTGTCTGATTGCAATAAGCAACACTTCCATATCTGGTGCAAGTAATTCTGCAGGATTCTTTACAGCAGGAACACAACTCTTAACTAATTTAATCACTGCATCACCGTTAAGTAATGCATCAGGGTTTTTTGTGAGTATATCATCTTTTGCCGTCATAGGATAAACTGGTAATTCGTCTACTTCTGTTTTTTCAATGATATCTTCGCTATAATGACCTATTCCACTTGGCAGTGATACATATAATTTAGGATTTCTATAAAAATCTGCTAAAGGGTTTGTATTCTGTGTCATATTTTCTCCAATATGTGATGTTTTAATAAAAACGATAAATATTAGTTATCGAACACCACTTTATTTGTTAGTGTTATTTATCGATCAGAAATTGAGTAGTTTACAGGAATTGAAATGGCAGAATTTATAATTAACGGACCAGAAGGTCAAAGTACTTTAAACGCACCTGCTTGGGCAACAGAAGCCACACAGGTAAATATCTCTAAAACACTTGCAGGTATAGGATTAACTGCAGAAAAGTCTGAAGCATTACTAAAACTTATGTTCAAAGGATACGAAGGTGTAACAAAAGCAACTAAAGAAGGTGACAAAGAAATTGCAGATTTACTTGCAAAAATTGATGAAAAAGAAGCAGAGAATTTAAAAGAACAAAAAACAATCAAACAAGCCACTAAAGCACAGACTAAGGCGTTTGAAGATTTGGAAAAATTGCAATCAGACAGCCTAGACGAATTAGGTAAACTTAATCAGCATACTAGCCAGCAAAACAACGACTTGGATAAGATTCTAAAAGATATGAATGCAGGTGGAGAAGGTTTGATGAGTTTTGCAGGCGGAATGGGGAAAGGATTTAGTGTATTAGGAATAGGTCTTAAGGCTGTAACAGGAATTCTGGGAGTATTTGGTACTGCTATTTTAGGTGCGGCAACCTATATTACTAGTCAATTCAAAGAAACATTTCAATTCTTAAACAACGGATTGAAGCAAGGAACCGGTGGTATAATTGGCTTAACACATCCTGTCGAAAATGTTGCTATAGCGGCCAATCTAGCAGGAATGAGTTTAGAGGAGTTTGGTGAGTTTGCACAACAAAACAGTAAAATTCTCAGACAGTTAGGTGCTCGAGGATTTGCAGATCTATATTCTAAAACATTAATAGCCAGTGGCGGATTACTTGACATAGGCATGACGGCTGAAGATGCCGTTGAAAGTGTTATGACTGAATTAGAGTACAGACGTAGATTTGGTATAGTACTTAATCAAGATACAGCAAGTTTACGAACAAGTTTAATGACTTCTGCTAGAGAATTAAGAATTTTTGCTAATGCTGTAGGTATGTCAGAAGATGAATTAAGAAGTCAAAGAGAAATATCAGAACAGCATGTAGATCTATTACAATTACAAGCAAAGGCTATGGGAGCCAATACAGATGAATTAATACAGAATACACAAAGAATATCCGGGCAGATGGCCTCGGCAGGATTAACCGAGTTGATTAATCCGCTGTTTGAAGCAATATCCAAAGGTAGCACAGGCCTATCAGACGAATTTATTGAAATTGGTAAAACAGCACCTGAAATTATTAAGTTAATAGAAGACGAAGCGGCAAATTTTGGTATGACAGGTGAACTTAATGCAAATTTAGGTAAAGAGATGTTTGACCTGTTTAGAAACCTAAGTGAAGAACAAGAAAGGCAGATTATAGCATTGGCAGTGGCAGGCGACGCCGGTGCAGTATCATTCAACAACTTACGGAAGAATATTAATAGGCTTTCAGAAGAAACAATAGGAAAAGTATTTGGAGATCTAGATGATACATCACTAAGTATGTTAGATACATTTAATAGATTAGGCTATGTTGTAAACCAAGGTACTTCCGCTATAGGCGATATGGGTAAAACTGCTATATTAGCCGCATTAGGTTTTGATGATGCAGGCGATGGTACATTTGATTTCAACGCAGGTATTAAGAGCATGAGTAATACTATTAACAATGTTGTAGAAAATATATTTGGTTATAATAACGGCATAACAGATGCCACTCGAAAATTTACCGATTATATGTCTGTGATGTTTGGTGGTCAAGGTGATGATTCAAAAGAAGTATATGAAGCAAAACTCGAAGAAGCCAGATTAGCATTTACAAATACAATAAGTGCCTTTTCGCAAAAGTTAGGCCTAGACCTAAACAAACAACTCCAAGAAGGTACATTGTTTGATACTATTAAAAATTTCTTTCTTAGGTTCTTTGAAGATTTACAACTAGCACTTAATAGAGCATCATTTGGTGTTTTGTTTGGTGATGCCGCAGACAGGGTAGCATATGAACGATTCAGAAGAGGAGATATATCTAATCAAGAATATATTGATAGTGTTGGAACCTTTGGCGGTAACGATAGAGAGGCTATAAGGAATGTAATGTTCGAGCAAGGAGTTCGAGACACAGCAAGTTCATTAGGAATATCAGAGGCTCTGTCAGGTGTTGTTACTAGCGGCATACCTAAATATGGTGACGACAATCGCCATACTAATATAGTAATGGATGATTTGAGGGACAATGTTACAGGTTTTGACTTTATGACACAATCAAAACAAAAAGAATTATTCAATGCCAGAGTTGCCGAAGTTGCTGAATTTAATGCCAATGTCTTAAAGTATGTAGACGACATGAAACAACTCATGGAAGATTCCGGCTTAGATTATAGTTGGAGTATTTATATTGGTGATGAGCAGAATTACAATGATATGTTGGAAGAATTACGACTAAGTTCATCTATTAATGCTGAGAATTTAGGAGCATACAAAAGATTTGGTACGTCAAATACACAATTTGGTGACTTATACGGTCAGTCCTCAGAGTTTCTCAGTGATAGTGCATACGCTCAATTGAGCTTGGACACAATTACAAAAAGATTACAAAATCAAGGTGGAGGCCGTGGTGGGACTCCTGTGAAGTTAGGAATCCTCAGTCAAATAGGAGGAATGGACTATAAGAATGCCAATACCCTAGACGGTCCAGAGAGTATTGCTAAGACCAAAGAATTCCAAAACTTACGAACATTGTACAATCAAGCAATAGCAGATGGTCGCATACACTACGATAATGAGTTTCCAGGATTGATGCAGGCCATGAATGCACTAGAAAAACAGACAAAAGGTGGGTTAGATGAAAACGGCGATACCCAAGGATTACTGACTGAATTGAGAAAATTGATCAATGTACAAAAACAATTAACTAACAGTATAAAAGAAAAGGATAATAACGACTAGTTAATTGCCCACAACAATCATTTCGATTGACATCAAGAGATAAATATAGTATTATAACATAAACATGAGAACTATATGAGTTGGAAAAAATATTTTAATCCAGTAGACAACGCAGGTTTACCGTCGGGTGTACAAGGCAGTGACGGTAAAGCAGATATGTATGCCAGTAGGTATAGCAGTTGGCTACCAGAAGTGTACAGCGGATCTCCAGACAGAGTTATGCGTTATTATCAATATGATGCAATGGACAGAGATTTAGAAATTAATGCGGCCTTAGATATTATTGCAGAATTTTGTACGCAAGAAGAAGATACTAAGTTGCCTTTCAAAGTCGAGTATAACGATACACCAAGTAATCCAGAAGTAAAAGTAATACAACAAGGATTAGAGAAATGGTGTAAACTAAATGAACTTCCAAGACGTGTATTTAAAATTTTCCGTAGCACATTAAAATATGGTGATCAGTTGTTTATTAGAGATCCAGAAACTAAAAAACTATACTGGGTTGATCCATACCAAGTTGAAAAAGTATTAGTAAACGAAAGCAACGGTAAAAAGATAGAACAGTACTTTATTAAGAACTTGGATTTACATTTAAAAGATTTAGCGGCAACCAGTGTAGCGGCTAATCAAGATAGACCATATGGTACAGGTGCTATCATGAGTGACTACACTAATCCACAATCAAGTGCAGGATTTAAGAGCAGTAGTTCAGGCTACGGACCAGACGCCAACAATGCAGTACCAATTGATGCACAACATGTATTACACATAAGCATGAGTGAAGGCATGGAAACGACTTGGCCTTTTGGTAACAGCATACTAGATCCTATTTTTAAAGTTTACAAACAAAAAGAATTATTAGAAGATGCGATTATTATTTACAGAGTACACAGAGCACCTGAAAGACGTGTGTTCTTTATTGACGTAGGTAATATGCCACCACACAAAGCACAACAGTACTTAGAACGTGTTAGATATGAAGTACAACAAAAACGTATACCTAACAAAACAGGTGGTGGACAAAATGTTGCAGACAGCAGTTACAATCCAATGAGTATGTTAGAAGATTACTTCTTTGCTCAAACGGCAGATGGTAGAGGTAGTAAAGTTGACACACTACCAGGTGGTAGTAACTTAGGTGAAATTGATGACCTTAAGTTTTTCAACAACAAACTGATTAGAGGTTTGAGAATACCCAGCAGTTACTTGCCAACAGGACCTGACGATGGGTCAGCACCATACAATGACGGTAAGGTTGGTGTAGCATATATTCAAGAATATAGATTTGCAAAATATTGTGAAAGACTGCAAAGACAAATTATTAAAAGTATGAATGAAGAATTCAAAGTGTATTTAAGAGCAAGTGGCGTAGAAGTAGACAACAGTTTATTTGATATATCTTTTGCAGAACCACAAAACTTCAGTTCATACAGAGAATTAGAATTAGATCAAGCAAGAACACAGTTGTTTGGTGCATTAGAAGGCATACCTTATATTAGTACACAATTTAAACTTAAGAAGTACTTGGGTTTAAGTGAAGATGAAATAAGAAGAAACGAACTGCTTTGGGCAGAAGAGAATTCCGTTGATATTGATGATATGGACGACACAACAACAGCAGACCTACGTCAAGTAGGTGTTAGACCGCAACCAGGTGGCGATGTTAGTACAGCACCAATGGACATGGGGCCTGTTGATCCAGTAGATGCGGCAGGAGCCGTAGACGACTTAGGCGAACTCGGAGGCGAGGGCGGAAACTTAGGAATATAAAATGAAAATAGTAGAATTTTACGAACCAGCAAAAGACACAATAAATCAAAGGCACAAGACAGACACCAGAAAAAAAATGCTGAGTTTAGAAGAATTAGGTAAGTTAAGAAAAATCAGAGAACTTAAAAAAGCAGAAGCAGAAAATCATAAAAAACTTGCATCTGTAATGTATTCTAAACCTAGCGAAGATGGTGGAGCCGGCTCACTCATCTAGATGAAGAACCTCATTGTTTGCGGTTGCAGTTGGAGTTGCCGCGATCCTCTCTATCCCAATTTTGAATATGGCTACTTGGTAGCAAAACACTTAGATTACAATTACATCAATTTAGCACGTTGCGGTATGAGTAACTTTGGCATACGCACACAAATAGATTACGCACTTAACAACTTAGAACCAGATTTAATGATCATTAATGCAACTGGTGTAAACAGATTTGAAATACTAAAAGACTTAGACAATACATACGATCATAACAAAGCATATGATCAAATATGTTTTGGAGACTTTGATTGGGATCACTTTGATCATGAACATCATATCAACTATGGCAAAACATATGACCCGCAAATTTGGTGCGACAGCATTTATACTGTTATAAGCCAAGAGGCAAGACGTTATCATCACATTGATAAAGACAGAGTAAATGCATTAAAAGACTATGCATACTATGTGTTTGATGAAAACATTAAAGCACACAATGATTACTATGTGTTACAAAGTGGTTTACTGAGTGTTTTAAATCATAATGTGCCGTTATTATTCTCGCCTAATACCTTTGAATTCAGTGAGTTTGATAAAACGGGTTTGATAGAGGATCATCACCAAATAGGCAGTTTTAATTGGGACTTCGTTCCTGATAAATATATGTTACAGAATGGCGCAGGTTTTTACGCACAATTTAATCCTACGCACTTAGATGAACAAGGAAACGAAACTACACACTACCCAGTAAGCAATCATAACAGTCCATACGCACATAGAAAGTATGCAGATCACATCATAGAGGCAATTAAAAACAGGTCTTTATAACTTGTTTTAATTAAAATACCTCAAAAAAACACCGTTTTTTACATAAAACAGTACATTATACTTAAATACAATTACGATATATCAGGCGCTGCCTGAGTTTAAAGGAGAAATTACGATGTCAGATAAAAGTGTTTTAGAACAAGTACTGGAAC
>Ga0181377_1000772_pt1 | contig 11332 bp, 13 predicted proteins | sample LowvirmetaG_9_FD_130160 | JGI IMG/M metagenome (GOLD analysis project Ga0181377, IMG submission 130160) | Marine viral communities from the Subarctic Pacific Ocean - Lowphox_13 viral metaG | ecosystem: Environmental > Aquatic > Marine > Oceanic | place: Subarctic Pacific Ocean | collected...
CCGTGCACCTTGGAACATCGTTGGTGCGATAACGTTAGACCACGTCTGCTCCATCTCACGGCGAATGTCTGGGTTGTTGATCGAAGCGGCAGATTTGATAGGGTCATCAATAAGCACCAACTGTGATCGTTTAGAGGTGATTGCACCTTTGAGACCACCACACGCAATTGTGAAAGCTTCTTCACCTGCTGTGTCAATTCCTGCAAACTCATAATCAATAGACCAATACTCATCCGAACGTTTTATTTTTGAGAGCCTTACCATTGGGAAGATCTCTCGGTATTTAGTACTTGTAAGTATTCCCTTAATCGTTGCAGACTTTGCTCGACTGATATCGACCATATATGCGATGTAGAGAATACGCAGCATTTGCTTATTAGCTGCATGTCTCCCGATCATCCAAGCAGCAAACAAACCAAGGACAGTACTTTTAGCAGAACCACGAGGGGCGAGGATCGAAGTGTTTGGACCTGCTACACCAATTAGGCATTCACTATCTTGTCCAGTACATAGCTCTGCATGCCACTCCAACATATGTTTTGCAGGAGCTTTACCCATGAACTTACAAAAGTCTTGGAAGTTATCTCTTGCTTTTAATACGTCTTCACTAGGTGGTTTGACAGTTACCTTTGTAGCTGTCATCAGTGCTATTCGTCTGTACGCTAATGATGCGCTAGATATTGCCATAAGTTAGCCTTTCCTAAAGTCTAACTAATAATTACCTTCTTGATAGTCCATATGCTTTAGCAGAACGCTCGGCAGCTCTGTCTTTCATTCGACTAATTGCCCTACTTCTGGCTTCTCTTGCTTTGCTTTCTGCAAACGATAAGCCCATATCCCTTAGGAAAATAGCAGCTTCTTCTGCACGTACTCCTGATCCAGAGCTACCATCTGGCATTTTTGGTAGGGCTTTTGGCAAAGTTCCCTGCAGCCTTAGACCAGAAGCCTTTGCATCCTCTATTGCAGGAAGCTCTTGAAGTTCCGGTACAGGAGGGAGGTAGCTCATTAGCCAAGCTCACTGTAGATCTTGGCAAATACTGCATTGATTGCATTATCAATAGGCTCAGCCAAGTGTGGATCATCTTTAAAGATGGAGGTCATCTCACGCATTACACGATCTGCACCAGCAAGAATTAGCCCACGTTTATCGGTTGTCCGATTCATGCGATCAGACGTTTCAATGTGCGACCGCAATTCCTTTTCAAGCGAAGCAAGACGTGCCGCACCATCCGAGCCTTTGATCTCTCCCGAGGTAATGGCCATTCGTAGGTCCTGTATATCGGAGTGGAGAGCAGCAATTTCGCTATTGAGTATTTCACGGCGATTAAGCTTTTTAAATTTCATTTTGACCCAACGGGCCATATCATTGAATGTACCTGGATATTTCAAGATTCCTGCATATACCCAAATTTCAATGATCGATGGAGTGACTTCAGCAAATTCTTTGAACTCTTCTGACTCAGAAGCTGGGATCGTATCTAGCCACTGATCTACGTAACTGGTGTATACCTTACCAGCGTTAGCGTTAGATGTACTAGTGGTCATTAGAAACTACGCGCAAGTGTGTTCGAACGGCTACGATCACGCTCTTCACCACGAGCATCTACGGTGTCTTGGAAGTCGTAACTCTCACGGGCTTGAGCACCTGTTTCTTTTAAGTTCTTCCGTTCTTGTTCACCTGTTGCTTGTAGTGTTCCTATGTTCCGTCCAAACTGTCTGTTCTGGAATTCATCTTGTAGGTTGAACTGTTTGTCCATACTCCTCATTCCATATCCAAACTCATCTGCGCGAGTCTTGGATTGGAAATCATATTCAAGATCAGCACCAAACTTCGAATTATCTTTGTACAACCCAGACTGGAATTGTGCTTGCTGTTCAGATCTATCAGCATCCATTGACTTACCAACCTGATCAGCCACTATGCCCAACTGCAAGCCACGCATAGCTGTGTCATCCTTGTCGATTTTTCCAAAGAATTGGTCTCTCATCTGACCAAAGTTACTTTGCCCTTGTTGTATAGCTTGCTTGTCATCAATACCATCTTTATTTGCATCAACAAATTTACTCATCTTACTTGTAAGGCATGTTGTTTTTATATTGTATCTAACTACAATAGATATATATTAGGCGAAGACGTGTCATGAAATTTACCTCTGGTAATTCCAGTAACTACTTGGCAGGAGCAAAAGAAGTAAATGATATTACTACTAATATCTATAACACCTCAAGGCAGACTGGTGTAGATGTCAATAATCTGATTCAGACAGAACGTAAGGCAAGAGCTACAAAGCTTGATTCAAAGAATGCTGCTGAAGGTACGATTGGTAAAGCTGCGGTTAACATCAGTGCTCGAATTAAACAAGGTGATATAGAAAGAAAGTCTAAGAAGGATGTTGAGAAGATCATGAAGCCTGCCAAGCGCATGGCTGGTGTACTAGCACTGACCAACACAGGTCTAGCTGTAAAGAAGATGGGTCAGGATGCTGCTATTGATGCACAAGAGCGGGCTCAATTAAAGGCGGATAGAGACGCTAGGGCCGCTACAACAGCGGAACAAAATGCTCTCTTGAAAGCTGAGCAGGAGAAACTTATAAAACTTCTTGGGGGAAAAGGGGATAGTTCTACTGAAACACCTTCAACAACAACTTCAACTACAACATCTTCCACATCTACTCTTCCTGTTGCAACTGGAACCACTTTGACAGGAGCGTCTAAAACCGTTGCGGATGCTATTGCATTACCTGAATCAGGTTCATATGGTTATGAGGCTTTTAATCAGGGTGGAGAAAAAGGTGGCACAGCAATACCAGTTGGCTTTAAAAGTGGAAACTACAAAGAAACATTTGGAAGTTCTTTAACAGATAAAACAATCGGAGAAATTATGGAGCTTCAACGTGATCCTGGCAAGAGTGTGATGAGTGATTCTGACTGGGTGTCGTCAGGTAAACTTCATGCTGTTGGGCGTTATCAATTTATTGGTAATACTTTAAGAGATGAAGTAAATCGGATGGGAATATCTAAAGATACAAAGTTCACTCCTGAAGTACAAGATCAAATATTCTTAAGTCATGCAAAACGTGTAGGAAATATTTCACCATGGGTCGGTCCATCAAACCAGTATTCATCTGAAAAGAAAACTGAATTAAATAATTTAATAGCTAGCCTCTAATTATTGGAATCCCTGACCAAAGGCATTTAGACCTTGGATGATCATCATTAGTTGCTTATCTCTGGCGTTTCGAGCATCACGTGAATCTTGCATATCTAGACGGCGATTTTCATAAGCCTGTTGACCAGTAAGCTGTGATTGCTGGATATCTAGCCTGCGATTATTAATCGAATTTTCAAGCATTCGTATTTCTCTAGCTTCGTCTTTTGTTGCTTTTTCTTTGGCCTCATTTCTATCTCTAGTAGCACGACCCCCAAAGCCTAATATTTGTCCAGCTGTAGCACTTTTAGAAAGTTCAGATAAATCCTCTACATCTGCATTGGCTAGCACATCTTGAAGATTTTTTCCTCTAGCTTCATCAACAGCCAATTCTGCTTCAACCTCTTTGTTTGTTTTTCCATCAATACCTTTAAATTCTGGAGTTAAATACCCTCCTAATGCAGCTTGATTAGTTGTAATCTGACCACCTACCTTATCCATTAACTCAGCATCTAATCTTCTTTTTATCTCCTTTTCTACACCGGCTTGATCGTATCCTCCTAGGAAACCACCAACCTTATCCATCCAGTTGTAATCTGTTGTCCCTGAGCGATTTGCTTTACCTTGCCCATATTTAATTTCTCTATCCGCTGCATCACGTACAGACATGTTTGGTAAAAAACCTAAAAAAGGCATCAGACTAATCCTCGCTGTTGCAACAACTTAACTGCTTCTTCTATCTTACGTTGTTCGGCAGACTTACCACCGCCAAGTACAAACTGAGTTCCGTCACTTACCATCTTGCCTAGTCCTGCACCTGCAGCAATTCCTAATGGACCACCAACTGCACCAAGTGTTCCACCTATACCCATAGCTGCTGCATCCATACCTCTATTTGCAAGGCTATCCTGACCAACTAATACATCAGCTACATCTAATCCAACTAATGCTGCACTAAGTCCTGGTACAACTCTAAGTGCCTTCCGTATTGCTGGACTATTAGCAAACCTTCCAACTTTACCTCCGATTTTTGTAGCACCACCAGCTTTTCCAATTAATCCCGTTAGATCATCTTGTGCAGTTTTGGCAAATTCTTCACCTTTCAAAAATTCTAGTAAGGCATTCATAGATTTATTGATCTTTACCTGTGGCTCAACAAATGTACTATTTGGAAATGACATAACTTTAATAAATAAGATTTAACCGATTGCGCCGCCGATGGCTTTCCCGCCTTGTGCAGCAGCTAGTCCCACCATTGGTCCACCCAGCAATGTGCCACCGATCCCTGCAACGGCACCAAGTGCAGATCCAAAGATACCTTTACGTGCACTTTTTTTAGCTGCCGCCTTGATTTCATTGGCTCTTTTCTTGGCTTGGCTAACCGTTGCTTGTGCTCCCAAGCTTGTTGCGTATGCATTGGCATCAGCTTGCATTGCACTGCTCTGCTCTAATGCGCTAGATGCTGTGTCTTGCGCTACGAACGATGAAGGGTCGAAACCGCCATCTCTGTTTGCTTTCCAGATATTTCCTAAGTTAACTGCATTGCCATATCTAGTCGCGTTTGTACTGCCTCCAGTAATAGAAGGTGGAGTTAAACTTAGACCACTAGGTGATGCTGAGAAACTAAGAGCCATATCTTTTAATTAGCCTTTATTAAGTGTATCAATATCTTTGTAGTGTTTATTGTGGAATTCCATAATTAGGACCAAGGGTTCCTACAGTTTCTTTTCCAAAAAGTCCATACTTTGGTAATGTTCCTCCTCCAGCACCAATTGGAGTAGTACCAAAAATACCACCATCCATAAAACTTTTACTGGGATCAAACCCTCCTGCTGCACCAAATGAACCTATAGATCCGACAGCATTAAATATGCCACTTATGCCTGCTGCATTGTTTGCAGTACTTTGTGCTGATGCGTTTGCCTTAGCCATAATGTCCTCTGCTTTATTTTTGGCGAATATTCCTGTAGCTGCACCCCCTAATTTTGAATCAGTCAAAAATGCCTGAGACTTAAGTTTTGCCTGCTCACGGTTATTCGTTCCTGTAACTGAGTTTACATCAAACGGATCGCTAAACGTTGAGGGGTTAAATCCAAACATAATCTTTACTGTAAGTATTGTTCAGCGCTTCCGCCTTGCATTTGATTCTCTAGAGAATTCCTGCGACGTCGCTCTCCTTCAATTATATTACCTCCAACTTGACCGCCAGCTAATCCAGCCATACCTCCAAGTAGTCCACCGATTGCAGCACGTTTACTCTTAAGTCCATACTTTGCTCCAGCCAGTCCACCAGCTAATGCTGCGGTGTAAGGAACAATCCCAGTGGTTACTGGTAGACCTCTACCTAGGAATTGAACCTCAGGTCCGTGGATACCTTCATCGGTAAACTTAATAGCACCTGCACCAATCGTTAGGTCTCCGTCTGTTGGGTTGTAGTCCTCACGCTTGTCATACTTAAAAGCTTGATACCGTTTGTATTCGTCACGACTTACATCTGGTCTCACTTTCTTAAAGTCCTCATAGGGTAGTAGCTGTCCGGTTCTACCCATTAAATACTTCAGACCAATCTCACCAAGTACGTTTGCACTTTTAGTTGGATCGTCTTCTGAGGGTAGTGCTGCTTTATATCCCTCAGCCCCACCAAATGGGCTCATAAGCCCTAGTCCAGTGTTAATTGCAATACCGGTGGGAATTGCTAATGACTGCACCATTCCAGGACTGTAATTGCGCTTTTGCAAATCACCTGAATCATCAAAGCTATATCCACGTGTGGCTGTTAATTTATCATCCACATACTTTGCCTTTTTAGTATCCACCATTTCTTTGATGGAGTCCTTATCCTGCATATTTAAGTATCTTGGAGTATTGCCATCCGGTGTAGCTCTAAATGGAATCTCAGAACTTTGTACTCGCGACTTTTTATAAAGCTGTGGAACAACACGAGATAGTGCTTGCTCATTAATTACTTCACCTGTGGCCTGTAGAGCATTCAGGAGCCAGTAAACACTACGAGTGGTGTCTTGTGTTAAATCGTTAGCAATGTCTCCTGTTAACTGTCCACCTTTACGTGCATTACTACCCTTTAGCTGCATATCAAACTCTTCAAGAGCCTGGCGCTTCTCAGGTCTCAGTCTTCCAGTTATTTCCTGTAATCGAAAGGCGGCAGGGTGGGTTCCCATTAGAGAATCCATCTTTGTAGATTCTTCCGTTTGACCGCTTAGTTTGCGATCTCGTAAATATGCATTTCTACGATCTTCACGTCCTACTCCATAGCTGTCACTAAAGCCTTCACCAAAGTCGTTAAGGATATTACGTATTTGCTGCATCCGATCTTTTGCCATTAGCTAAGACCTTGATTTCCGTATAGGAAGCCTTGTGTAGATCCAGGCAGCAAGCCAAGTTCAGCTAGTACTTGTCCCGTCTGATCTTCACGAATCATTTTCTCTAGAGCTTCTCGATCCTGTGTACTCAAGCGTTCGTATGCTGTCTGCCCTTTACCTCCCATGACCAAGTCCTTGCCACGTTGAAGCTGCTCAGCTCCCATACGACCTCCCATATCTCCACCAATAGATCCAGCCATATCAAGCACTGTGCTCAACGCTTGGTTTCGGCCACCAAGTTTGCCTAGCGCTAGTCCACCTAATGAACCACCCAGTGCTGAGCCTGCACCTGCAAGACCTTTGTCAACTAGATCTCCCGGCGTCATTGCCATTTCTAAACCACCAAACATGATGTCAGGCGCAAGTCGCATGGCTAGGTCACCTTTACCCATGAACTGTCCGCCAGGTAAACGAAACAGATCTAATAATCTTTGTCCTGCAAATTTACCTACTTTACCAATCATTATCCCTTACACAGATTGACAGTTATCAATATTATATCGATTTACTCTGAGCCAAATTGTGGGTTGTTGAAGTACTGCATGAACTCATCTGTTTGCTTTTGATTTTTTGGATCCTTCATGTATTGCTGAACGCGGAACTTTGATTCAGTCCTTGGGTCTGCAGGTCGATGAAAGTTATCAGGATGTTTTACACTTGATGCACCATCCACAGTTCCAAAAATACTTGGACTAAACTTTGCTTCTTCTTGGGTCTTATTACCCTCAGCGATTTCAACGGGGTTGCGTAGATCTACTCGGGCTTTATTCTTATTGTTAATACTCATGATCAGGCTCCTGTAATGCGACGGCGTGAGGTGGGTAGATATCTCATGATTTCTAGCTGTGCACTTTTGCGTTTTGCTTCAGCTTCTTCATAACGACGCTGTACAGCTTGTGCTCCAATGATGTTGTTCTCGTTCCTCGCAAGACGAACTGCTCTATCGGATGCAGATTCTCCTTTCTTGCCCCGTCCTGCATTTAGTCGTTCCAGCTTTGCTCGAATCGCGGCAGGGTCTGTTTCACCAGTGTTGTTATAAGTCTGTTGTTGACTAAAGCTGCTAGCTGGACTGGTTGAACGCTCTTCAGGCATTCCGATATATGGCTTTGATGCGCCACTACCCTGAAGCTTCTTAAATGCGGCAGTAATGTCTTCTCCGGTACCTTTTACTTTTGAGCCTTTTTTCTGTTGAGCAATTCCAATGCTTCCAAAGCCTTCTGAAGGAGAATTAAACTCCACATCTCTACGTTTACGTCTTTCATTCTCTACTAAGGCTTGTGCTGTAGCAGGACTTACTCCTTTATAACTTTCAGGTGACAAGTTAATTTGAGGTTGTTGAACGGGAGTGTTTTCACGTGCCAAATAGGTGCCAGTAGGATTTTGATTAACTGATGAGCGCTTGGCTGCATCCAATTGGAACATCGAATTGGCTAGTCGCTGCTCATCTCCACTTGTCATTCCAAGCCGATGCATTAATCCGCTTACGACTTGAGTACCAGCTGGGATATTCTCAACTTTTGCTCTTGTAGCTTCATCAGGATTTCGAATCATTAAAGTCTTACCTCTCTTCTCCAAAGCAGCTTGCACCGCTTGAGCTGCTCTATCGATTTCTTCTATGTTCCTTACATTAGGATTTGTTCCTGATTTAATACCCAAGCTAGACAGTACTCGTGCTAACCCTGTCGAGTAATTTGTAGTCTCCTTAGAAATGTTTGCTTGTTGGTAACGAGGAGGAGTGTTCCTGTTGTCCTGAACCATTGATGGAAGATTGCTTTCAGTCCACTCCCTTGCGGTTTGTGGGTTCTGTGGAGCATTCATCATCTGAGCAGTGTCAGGTGTGTTGGCTCCTTGAGTAGAGAGACTGATACCCAAAGCAGGGTCTAGAGCAATAGGAGCTTTGGTTACTGGATCTGCGTATCCCACGATTCGTCCGGTGTTATCAACGATCTCTTCTGCATTAGGGAAGGTCTGCTGTGGACCTTGGCGAATTACCTGAGTTTGCTCCATCTCTCCAAGGGAGCCTGCGGCTCCGAGGCGGCGAATTTCACCAATACGGCCAATAGCCTCATCAGCCATTGCACCATCACTGCCACCTAAGAACTGAGTACGAGCAATGTTCTGTGCTTCCGCATCAGCACGGTTGTCGTTGTACTCCAGCATCTCTGGATCGAAGCGAGCAGTGTCAGTTCTTACTGCATTCCTACCCAACCTTGCGTCAGCTTTTCGCTCATTCCCTAAATAGACGTTGAGAGCGTCCATTGCTGTTTTTGTTTCGCTATCAACTGCAGATCCACCGAACATACGAGCAATAGCTGCACCAGTTCCTTGCTCTTGACGGTCAGCAGAGCGTTGAAGGTCGGATAATGCATCAGTAAGCACGGTCTTAGGTGCCATTACTGGGAAATCTTCTGGATTTAGTGCCAAATCAGCACTCAAATCAGCAATTAGTCCCTTCTTACTCCTAGATCCCTTGTATTCCTTGGCATCAAGTAGGTCTTCCTTGATTCTTTTGCGTTGTTGATCGTCATATTGACGATCATTTGAGTCATATTCGTAAAATTCGCTTTGATCCCTCCCAAAGCCTGCATCATATTCGCTGTCATCTTGAAATTTAGCACCATCAATCTCTGGCACTCCAACATTTTTACCAATATTACTTCCAGATGCGGATACTTGCTTTAGGAAGCTATCAACATCTAATAAGTTGGGCGGTTTGTTGTCATATTCCTGCCTACGTACTTGGCGATTAACAGCCTCAAGCATTTCTTCTTGCGACAACCCAAGGGTTTGTCGGGCGGCCTGGAATTGTGCATTTTGAATAATTCTATTATTCAGCTGTTGTTTAGCTTCTAGTGACACTATTTCTACTGCGTAAACCTACACCTATTGTAGATAATTTAAATATCTATTATTTACCTAGCACGGCGCTCTGTAAAAGGTCTTTGAATTTTTGTCCTTGTGCGAATAATGGACGTTCACTTCCATAATTACCTAACTGATCACCCATATTCATCATTGACTGTAAGTCTGGAATGTCAGCCTGATTCAATGCTCCTGCATAGTCTGTTGTAGTTGGAATGGCCATTCCTTCTACGATTGGCTTAACATTAGGGTTACTGAAGTTAGTTAGCAACGCGGTCATTGCATCATCTTTAAATCCCTGTGGACTAATTCTTGCTGGACCTACACTTGATCCGTCGATATCTACTTCAACAATTCCTCCTTTGGCTCTTGCCATCCTTTCTTCAGGATTTACTCCCATCACCCCCATGTCACTTGCGAGATCCCGTTGATCTTGAGTGCTAGCGCCTAGTACGTCTTGACTTTGGTCATACCCAGCTTGTCCCGGCTTTACAGTTGCAGCTAGTCCTTTATTAGCTTTTGCCCAAGCAGTCATTCCGGCATCTTCCGCTGCTTTAACATCAGCAGCAGAGGAGTCTTTTGTTAACGCATTTCTAGCAGTTAAGTACTCAGCATTTCTAGGATCTGCACTTGGGGTAGGAGGAGTTACCGGAGTAGTTACCAGAGGAGTTTCAGGAGTAGTTACAGGAGGATTCACAAAACTCTTTTTTTCACCTTTTTCTTTAGCTTTCAAAGCTCCTTTTAAACCTTCTGGAGTAGAAATGTTATAACTAACACCTCCAAAGTTTTTAACAACAGGACGACCAGCATTTAAATTATCATAATCTGTTGTGTCTTGTCCTGTGACAACTAACCCTCCACGTACAGCCTCTCTAGCAATATGAGGAATTACCATTGATCCAGCTGCTGCAGCTAATCCTGTTACTAAGCCTCCTTGTACTCCTCCTGCTTTTAAACCCCCTAAGTTACCTGCAGGTCCACTTGTTGCGCGTGTTTTATTAAAGTCTTTTAGCAAACGTCCACCTTGTTTAGCATCAAACGCAGCTTGTTGCTGTGATGTCATTGTTGATGGATTAGGAGTAGCTGCTCCAGGCATTAATTTAGTTTTCAAAAAACTTTGTGCTCTTTGAAAGGCATTTTTTGGCATATTCTTGCCACCAACGCTCGCATCGTATTGTGCTTGCTGTAATACTTGTGCAGGAAATTGCATTATCTTTTATTGACTTTTTATCTATTCTACAAATTACAAAAACCGCACATGCTACGCCATTCTCTTATATTGTTTATTTGAAAAAGATAGGGGAGAATAGTGGCTAGGTATTAAATAGACATATATACAAAACTGACGTGTTTACGGTAGTTCGTAGCATCGATTCAAACAAAGCAGCGCTGCATCGTCATTTCTGCAGATATTTACGTGCGCTCACACAGCCATATAAAGTATGTACCCTAAGATATTCCGTATTTGCTCAAATATTTGAGGGTCAGAGTCGTCAGTATTGACATATGGCACAAAAAGATCCCCTATAGGGTCCTAAATTAGTTAGAAAATTTCTGACACGTCTAATCCCTTCTGTACCCCGGTAACCGGTGGAACAAAAAAAATATACTCACGTTTCACATGTGATTAACATTTGTTTTGAACACAAGTTTCAACAGAAGGATTCAACTCAAGTTAACAACAGTAAAGTTTACACAAGATGTTTCACATTTGTTTTACTTATGTTGTAACAGTTGAGTTCTTACACACGTCATCATCAGTCTACGAAAGTATCACGTTCGTTTAGACCTGTGTCTCTGACGTATGTGTATACATTGATGACTCATGTCTCCCCTCCTAGATGTGTAGTCATCTCCCCCTCAATTCAATTACTGAACACACTTAACGCGCTGACTCGCGCGTCTATTCATTAGTGTTCTTTTTAATAACAGCCATGTTCAC
>Ga0181377_1000773_pt1 | contig 11327 bp, 6 predicted proteins | sample LowvirmetaG_9_FD_130160 | JGI IMG/M metagenome (GOLD analysis project Ga0181377, IMG submission 130160) | Marine viral communities from the Subarctic Pacific Ocean - Lowphox_13 viral metaG | ecosystem: Environmental > Aquatic > Marine > Oceanic | place: Subarctic Pacific Ocean | collected 2015-12-10
ACAGCTAGCACAGGAGAATATACCCCGACGGGTGGGGTAGGAACTAGCCCAGTTCAAACATGTTCTTCTTCTATCCAAATAGTAGTTACTAATGAAAACCCAAAATGGTCGGCAACTACTACTTCGGCTACTGCTTCTTTACAACTTATAGATAATAATACTAAAAAATCTACTGTAACTAAAACTTATGCTAGTGCATCCGACCCCGGAGATGATAATATTACATTAAGTCAAGTTTCATTAGCAGTCAATTCTGGTGATGGTAATACAGGAACTAAAGGACTTAATAGTAACTTTTTCACTACAGAATTTATAAATAATAACAGTATTACTTCTTCATTCCGTATAATTACATCAAGTAATTTCCCTTCTAATTTTCCCACTACAGCTAGTAAAGGTAATGAAGTAATAATCGCTACTGTAAGAGCCTCAGACGAATGTTCACCAGCAGGTACTACATTTGATGCTGGTGATAATATAGGTTTATTATACATTGATGCTCCCCCTTCCTGGAGTGCCATTACTCAAACAATAGTATCTAATGAAAATAATGTGGGGTCAATTTTATCATCTAATACTTATAAAACAGTTTTTGATGATACTACTCATATAGGAACCACAAATGCTGGAGATGTAACTTTGGATACAGGTTCTGGTTTTATAGTTCAATGTAATGATCCTAGATTATCTAGTAATCATTTTATTTTCACACCTACTAATGCAGTTAATGGTAATAATGCTACTTTTGCTATAGAAACTTCTTCTCTTTATGATAGAATAGACGCTAATGCTGCGGTAGGAATGATAGTAACCGCTTCCGATAATATAGGCCAAACAGCACACCATATTTTCCAAGTCAATATTAATAATATAGATGAATTTGTTGATGTGTTAGGATCTGATTTATTAGGAGATTTAAGAACTTTCTTTTCGGTAAGAGTTGATGGTACTACTACTCAACTAGGAAATACAGTTAATGATATTAGTTCTTTAATAGATACCCCAACAGGTTCTATATCAATAGTTAGTGGAAGTCAAACATCGGCTCATATATCTCAATCAGCACAATACACAGAAAGTACTATAACTAGTGCCAACGGAAATACAGTAGATTTTGATATTATAACTACTGGTACTGTTGCTACTCGAATTCCCGGATATTCTGTAGGAACTTTAAGATCAGGAACAACAGATGGGGCTGGTTCATTAATAATGTGGTTAAAAACAGGAGCAAGAAGCAGCCTAAATACTCAAAATGATACTATTTTTGGTCAGGGTGGTACAGATGAACAAACTTTTAATATTACTAGTGATTCTGTGGGTAGCACTAGTGCTGAATTAAATGTAGGGAATGTATCAATACCTATTAGTAGATACTTTAACACACCAGCTGAAGGTTCTTCCCTTTCAGGAAGAAATTTTCATCAATTAGCAATAACATGGGATGGAACCAATATAGGAGATGAATTTAAATTATATTATAACTTAACTTTAGTAGGTTCAGCTTCTTTAGGTGTTAATACTACTCAAGGTGTTGGTAGGGGGGCATATTTAGGTGCTCTTGGGGGGTTAACCGATACTCCTTCACAAATACAACCTATTAATTTAAGTATTTTTGCTAGTTTTAATAAACAACTTTCTACTTCTGAAGTAACAACTATATTTAATGCTTTTTCAGGTTCCCATGGGCTTTAATTTAAAATTAATATGTATATATAACAACTAAAACTAATATTTATTATATTTATCGATAAGGATATTATTGGCCCTCTGGGAAGTGGGCGGCATTAAGTCGTAACCAACCATAATAGACAAAAAGAATGCCGAACTGGAAAAAAGTCTTAATTTCAGGCTCAAAAGCCGCTGTATATGATATTACAGCAAGTAACCTACCTGGGGAAACCTCTACTACTTCAGATGTAGTAGTTTTAGATAATAATGGTCGTTTCCACACAGCAAGCAGAGGAGATTTTGGGGGTGGAGCTAGTGGTCCCGATAGAGCAATTCAGTTTGCCTATACTACAGATGGTGGTACAACTTTTCTTTTAAGTGGTAGTAATAGTCTTCTCTTTGATGAACCTAATAGAGAGTTAATAATATCTGCTTCTGGAGAGGGACAAATAAATATTGGAAGAGATGGGGGTATTAGTACAAATAATACTTTAGGTAGTTTAAATTTCATTGGTACGGGATCATCTGTTATAGAAGGGCCCTCAGCTACTATACAAGCAGTAGCAGTAGAAAATTTTAGTGCTAATACAAAAGGAGCTAAATTAGAATTCTATACAGCTGATAACCAAGACACAGATTTAGGAATCCCTAAATTAACTATAAGTGGTTCTATTATATCTTCCTCAGTTACAACTATAGTTCCTGTTTTAGAGGCTAATGATATTTCTATAGTTAATCAAGGAGATATTACATTCCAAGACCAAGGAAATAATTTACATGGTATAATATTTGATGAACAGGATAATTATGGAGCGAGGATAGTATACGATGGGGGTAACGATAAGATATTAATACAAACTTTAGAAAACACTGCTTACCAACAAGGTATTCAAATTCATAGAAATAATGGGCATGTTCAAATAGGCGGAAGTATTCTAGGTGTTGGTGTTTCCCCTCCTTCTAAACTTACAGTACAAGGTGCTATAAGTGCTAGTAGCAATATACTTACTGATAGTAAAGTAATTACTCAAGGTGATATTACCTCTAGTGGTAACCTCCGAGTTGCAGGCAATACACACATTGTGGGTACTGCACAGATAGATGATCTAAAAATCGATGGACACATTATATCAGATGGTGGAAGTAATAACCAACAAATTGATTTTGCGGCAAACGACATAGATCTAAAAGCCTTAACAGATATTCGTGTTTATTTAGATACTAATAATAACGATAGCGCTGGTGTGTTTGAAGTAGTACATGGTTCAGAGACTGAAGCTAATACTACACGATCTTTTACAGTTACCCAAGATGGTGAGGTAAGTGCTAGTGGAAGATTTATAGGAACTGCTTTAGAAGTAGATACAGCTATTACCGCTAGTGGCCTTAAAATAACATCTTTAACATCAACTCTTAATCAAAATTCGAGTCTTTTAGCACTTGCTAATAATAATATTAGCTCAACAGCATTTACTCTTAATGATACTATATATACTTCCGCTTCAGCTAATTCAGGATTATCTAGAACAGGAACCGGCCCTTATACATTTAGCCTTGATCTAGATTCCTTAGAAACTTCTACAACTGACGGTGATGGTGATTTCTTTGCAGTAGTTGATAGTGATGGTAATCAAAAGAAGTTAACTAAAAGTAATATCTCACTAGCGGGATTTAATAATTCATCTACTAATTTTGGCACAGGTACTATTGGTGGTACAGGAGTAGGTGGTACTAATAGTACAAACAGACGAATAGCATTTTTTACAGATGCAAACACTATAGACGATGATCCTAGCCTTACCTATAATACAAGTACAAATGGTCTTGCAGCAACTTCTATTACAGCAAGTAATATCAGAGTAGCTAGTAAAATTGTACACACTAGTGACGCTGATACTTCTATACAATTTTTTAATGATGAAATCCAATTAAGGGCAGGTGAAGATGACGAAGATGTATTCCTTATTTTAAAAGGATCCGATAGTGGAAGCCGGATGAGAGGTTCTCTTCAGGTAGAGGGCCCATCCGGTCCAACCCAAACATGGAATATAAACATTACAAGTTCTGTAACTAATGGATTAGCACACGACAGTACTGAACAATCTCCTATGATTGACTTCGTAGATGACCGATCAGGAAACGGTAATCCCCTAGGTGGTATTAGATTCTTAAATCAAGGTGATAGTGGAGGTAGTGAATTTGGTGATTCTTATGTAGCTACTGGTATTTTTGCCTTTAACCAAACGATGGCCGGAAGTGATAATGGTGAGAGTCCTCAGAAGACTACATCGGGTTCAGGGGATAATGACGGTATGTTAGAATTTTGGGTTAAGGATAATAGCACAGGTAAACGAGCATTAGCTCTAGCCCATGATGGTAATCTATTTGCCCCTTATATGCGGTCAAATAGTGGTACTAATTATTTAAAATATAATACTAGTACTGACGAAATAACATACGTTTCTTCTAGAAAAGAAACAAAAACCAATATTTCAGATATAGGAGACACAAATAAATATCTCAACACAGAAATTTTTTCTAAAATAAAACCAAAAACATATTACTATAAAAATGAACCTAATACTCCTACAGGCGGTTTTATAGCTGAAGAATTAGCTAAAGTAAGCCCTACTTTAGCTTCTTGGGGTCCTAATAATAAAATTACTCCTGATGGTGAAGTACTCAATGATGAGTTAATTGATGATAAAATAGTACCTATAGATATTAATGATAGGGCTTTACTAGCTTTATGTGTTGCTAAAATACAAGAATTAGAGGCTGAAATTAAACTATTAAAATCTAAAGAATTATGAGTGAAATCTTTGTTAATGGGATTAGTACCATACCTACTTCAGTCCAAAATAGTAGTGGTTCTTTAGTCTTTTTCCCACCAGGAATGAGCCAATCAGCATTCACAGACGATACAGATAATCTGGCAAATGCTTCTGGGTCTGTATTAATGGGGACATTTAATAACGATCTTGAAATTAAAAGCCCTAAAGATTCACTTACATTTTTATACCTTAGTAGTTCTGGAAATAGTGCTAGATTAGGAATAGGAACTAATGATCCTAAATCAAATTTTGATTTTAAAAGCACAGAAGACACAACCACAGGTACTGAGTTAATTTTAAGATCAGCACGTAATAATTTAGGTGCTTTAGTAGGTGATGAAGGGGGTAGTATTAATTTTATTATTGATAGTGGATCATTTATAAATCTAAAAAATTCTGGTTCTTTAGGTAAAATAAAAGCTAATGTAGTTCAAGTAGGGGTAGGAGGTGTAGAAGGTTCTATTGCGTTTGCACTTTCTAAAGGAGCCGGTCCAGCTCAACATGATGTATTTGAAATAGGATATGGAGCAGGAAATAGTAGCGGCTTTAACACAGTATTTACTAGTTCTATAGAAATGGTAGATTTTAATTCTGCCCAAGAATCTACATTTACAATGAGAGATAATACTGGAAATGTAAGATTTTTTATAAATGATGGCTTGTTATATGCCTCAGGTAATATTAGTTCTAGTGGTGATATAATAGGGACAATAAACGGTGGTACTTTCTAATGGCTATAAAAATACCAATAAAATGGGAAGATGCAAACTTTACATGGGACCAAAATACATTTACTTGGGACGATGTATTCTTAATACAAGGAATAGCTGATGTATTTGCTGGTGGTGAAGACCCTACAGCGTATTTAAACAAAAACCCAGAAAAAAAGAAAAAATTTATTAAAATACTTTGTAAAGTTCAAGGTACTACTTACGAAGAAAAAAAAGAATATAAAGATATTAAAATCAAAACAAAAGAAATCGAACTAGTTATAAAAGAAGTACTAGGTATTAACGTAAATATAAACCTTTAAAAACATGTATAAACTCTACACAGACAAACAAGAAATATTTGAGTGCGAAATTCAATTAGAAGGCACTACTTTAGATAAATCGGAAGCTAGATTAGTAATTGAAACTAATGATATGGCACTCCTTTTTAAGGGAAATATTGATCAAAAAGGTAAATGTAAAATACCTGTAAAAAAATTAAAAGGTTTATTAAATGAAAACTCTAAAGGTTCTATTAAATTAGAAGTTATAGCTGATGATGTATATTTTACTCCGTGGGAATCTAATTTTAATGTTGAAACTTCTAAAAAAGTTACGGTAGAAATAAAATCCCAACAAAGTAATAATGTAATTTTAGAGGGCAAACCTAAAGTTTCTGTAAAAGGAATCAAATCAGATAATAAAACTATTAAAGAATCTGAAAGAAAACATGTTTTAAACATTTTAAAACTACTAATAAAAGAAGATATTAATGTTGAAAATGTTTCTATGAGGAAAAACAAACTAAATTATATAGTTGCTACATATTTAGATAGTAATCCGATAAATGAAAACCAAAAAAATAAAATAGTGAATGGGGTCATTAGTGGCCTTTCAAAGCTAAAATGAATAACCCATGGCTGGATCCTTTGATTTTACTGGGAATAACATACAAGACACCTATCAACGAGTAGTTCAAACTGACGGAACAGACTTCTTTGATGGGACGGGATCAGCTGTTAATTTTGGTTCCTCATTTACCGCAGGTGGTATATCAGGATCTTCTAATGAATTATCATCATCACTACAAGGAAGAATAACTACCTTAGAAGGTAATTCAGGTAATGTAGACCTATCCGCCCTAAACGCCCACACTAGTTCTATAAATGCTGCTACAAGTTCATTTTTAACTTCACTCCCAGCAAACCTAGTAAGTGGATCAGATCAATTAACTGCTTCGCTTGTTCGAAACAATCAAACTGGTTCGTTTCTAACCTCGCTTCCCGCAAACCTTGTAAGCGGATCAGATCAGTTAACAAGTTCACTTGTTCGAAATAGTTTAACTAGCTCATTCCTAACATCGCTTCCAGCAAACCTTGTAAGCGGATCAGATCAATTAACAGGTTCATTCTTAACATCGCTTCCTGCGAATCTTGTAAGCGGATCAGATCAATTAACAGGTTCATTCTTAACATCGCTTCCTGCGAATCTTGTAAGTGCATCAAACCAATTAACAGGCTCAGGTGTATTCGTCCAGAATAGTAGTACAGGTTCATTCCTAACTTCGATTCCAGCAAACCTTGTAAGCGGGTCTGATCAATTAACAGGTTCGCTTGTTCGAAATAGTTTAACCAGTTCATTCTTAACTTCGCTTCCAGCAAACCTTATAAGTGCATCGAACCAGTTAACAAGTTCGGGTGTATTTGTCCAGAGTAGCAGTACAGGTTCATTTTTAACCTCACTCCCTGCGAATCTTGTAAGTGGATCAGATCAATTAACTGGTTCACTTGTTAGAAACGACCAAACTGGATCTTTTGTAACTATTAATACTATAGGAAGTGTTAATATAAACATTACAGCTGATACACCTTTTAATTTAGACAATTTTAATACTACAAGTATAAATGGATCTACTTATGATTATACTTTAGTTAGTGCTAATTCTGGGTCTAGAACAGGACAATTTTTTATAATCCACTATAGTGGAAGTTATGAATTTACAGATAATTCAACAAACCACATAGGTCCCGAAACTGAAATCCCATCCCTATCAGCTTCATTATCTGATAATACAATTAAAATTCAATCAAATAATGGAGAAGGATATACTTTTAAGGCAGTATCTAGAAAGCTATAATATTTATATCCGAACCTTTGGAAAGTGAAAAAGGCAACTTATGGCAAACGAATTTGTAGCAAGAAAAGGACTACGCTCCCTTTCTAATGTAGAAATAACAGGCAGTCTTAATGTTTCAACAACAGTAACTGCTAATGGTGTTACTCTTACGGGTGATCAGGATTTATCATCCTTTTTAACTTCGCTTCCTGCGAATCTAGTAAGTGCATCGAATCAATTAACAAGCTCAGGTGTATTTGTTAAAAGTAGTGGTACGGGTTCATTCCTAACTTCACTTCCGGCAAACCTAGTAAGTGGATCAGATCAATTAACTGCTTCACTTGTTCGAAATAACCAAACAAGTTCTATGTCAGTTGCAACGGCATCCTTTGCTACTGGTTTTAGTAATTTTAATGGGAATAGAGCGATTTCTAACCAAGATTTTCCATCAGGTATACGTAATGTTAATTTTGGTACTAGTGGTTCACTAACTAATTTTATAGAAAAACTATTTTTTCCCAATACTGTTCCTGTAATTTCAACTTTTAGTGCTACTATTGAAGAATTTGAAATTGAAACAGGCTCACTAACTGCTGAATCTAGGTCTGTAGTTGCAACAGATGCAGAAGCTCAATCTCTCACATTTAGAACAGCCTCTTCATATACTGCAGGTAAATTTGGGGTAAAACCAGATGGAAACATTGATATATTAGTATCAACATCAGCAAATTTTAATACAGGTACTGATCCTATTACTTCTTTAGATTCTCACCCTATAAATGTAGAAGTAGAAGACACCTTTGGTGGAATAACAGCAGGAACTATTTTTATAAGAGTAAATCCTAATACCGCTCCTAAATTTAGACAAACTTCAGTTGCTGGTTCTATAATAACAAATTTTACCCATTCATTAAACGAAAATTCAACATCCGGAAATAACAAAGTTAGAGTATTTTTTACAGATGATGAATCAGATAATATAACAATTAATACAGGTTCACTTTCATCAGATTTTACGGATGCTTTTTCATTAACAATAGGAGGAACATTTGTTCAATTAAACCAAATTACTTCTTCCTTAGATTTTGAAACAACCCCTATATATGAATTCGTAATTACAGCTAGTGATCAACACTTCCAGAGTGGAGATGATACAGAAGCAACTGCTTCTTTACCCTTTCAGGTAAAAATAATTGATAATATTGGACCTACTGTTAATAATCAAGACTTGGATTCTTTTAACGAAACGGGTTCTGGTGGGGCTGTAGTAGATAACATTACTGCTACTGATCCCGAAGGGGATACCATAGCATTTACTAATTTTACTCTTCAAGAAGCAAACCTAAATGGGGGTTCAGATATAAAAAGTTCTTTAGGGGGATCTAGTTTAACAAATCCCACAGCGGATGCTTTTAACTGTAGCACTAGTGGCCAAGTAACTCGTAAAAATGGAATTTTCTTAAACTCAGATATAGCAAATAGATACATCTATCAAGTCACAGTAACAGATGCTTTTAATGGATCTACAGATACAGGCTTAATTACTATTCCTATCACTGATGATATTAATCCTACTATTAGTACACCTACATCCTTTATAATAGAATCCGCAGTTTCTAATGATGATATAGTACTTAATAGTAATGGTAGAACAGGCACTCAAGCTTCTATAAGTGTGAATAATGGTATTAGTTGTGATTTTACACTTAATTCTACTAACAATTTAATAGCAGTAGATGGTGATTCTACTGCAGTTACTAGTGTTAATTTAAAATTGGGTAATGATCTTTCAGGATCAGCTTTAGAGTTTGGTGATACTATTAATGTAGGAGTAACAGCATCTAGAGCAACCTTTAATACATCACTAGTGAAATCAGATTTTAATATTAGTATAGCACAATTATTAGCTCCTACGTTTACTACTACATCTTTTGATGTATTTAATACTAACGAAGCTAGACCATCCGAAAATCTTGTAAGACTTAATATTACAGATCCGCAAGGGTTTGATTTAAAACACAGTACGTTTAATCTTGTTGATTCTAGTGGTCAATTAGAAGCTGTTCAAGATGGTAGTAACTATAATATAAGACCTACTCAAAATTTAAGTGGATCCCGTACTTACATATTTTCAGCTAGTATTGCAAATGTTAAGGGGTTTAGATCCGGATCCGCAACGGGTTCATTTACTATATCTCAAGCGGGATCTGGATCTTTAGCTAAAAATGATTTAACCTTTACAGTAGTTGAATCAGCCCTTCAGGGCACTAGTGTTAATAACGGTGGATCTAATCAATTAACTTCTACTTATGTTTCAAGTGAAGGTGCCCCAATAGTTGATTCAGGTTCAGGAGCACAAGGCTTTTTTACAGCAAGTACTAGTACTAATAAAATTACTGTATCAAAATCAGGCTTAGTAACTACTAATAATAATTTTAGTTTTGAAGATCCTGATGCCTCCAACTTAACAGTAAATGTTCATTTTGAAGACCAATATGGTAACATAGGTACAGGTAGCTTTGCAGTAGATGTTACAGCAAATGATGGGCCTAATATTAGTAGTTTTACTGCTACTACTGCTAATCTTACTTCTTCTATAGCAGCCGAAACAAACTTAGCAACTTTTAGTGTAACTTCTGACTCAGAATCGGATACCCCATATAGTGCTTCTTTAAGTGGTACTAATGCTGATTTATTACAATTAGATCCCCAAAACGCTGCCTCTTCATCATGGCAAGTTCAAAATAAAAACCTTATAGATGTTAATGGTGGAGATGGTACTACTTTAAATTTTAACATTATTTTATTTGATAGTGCAAGTAAATTTTTAAATACCCCCAATGAAAATAAAAGCACTACATCTCATACTCTTAATATTACTGATCCGCTAGCACAAACTTATTTTTATACTTTTACAGGAAATGCAACTAACCATGCTAATGGCAGTGAAGAAAGAGGATACAGAGTAATAGGAAGTGGATCATATGCTGGTTCTTTAACTACTAATGGATTTGTTACACAATCTTTCTTAAATAGTATAGTTTCGGGGGCATTAGGAACTAACTTTAGTACATTTAAAAGAGCTGGGGCCTCATCAGATAGCGACCAATCAGGAACAGCAATAGTCCAAAAATCAGGTTCATTAACCGATCTTACAGGAACAGGTGGTATAAATAGTTTTGGAACTATAACTTTCCCTGCAGCTGGGGTATTTGCTATAATATTCCCTTCTGCTTCAAATGTTAGTAATAAACCTACAAGTATTGATAATACTGAACCTTCAGCAGATGCTGACGAATCAAGTGTTTATTATTTAAGAAATGCCGTAGGTGGCACCCAAGGAACTGCTAAGGCAACAGTTATGTATTTTGATTTATCTAGTTCATTAGATGGATACACAGATTACGGAGTTATAGTATGTACTGAAGCCCAAGGAGTATTAACTAGTGCTTATAGATTATTCCCCGATGAAGAAGATTCACCATCAAACGTCTAAACAATAACAATTTATGCCAGTAGTACAAGCATTATTCCAAAGAGCAACCACTGATACAGGAGGATTTACAACTGCACAAAACGTAGCGGGATCTTTTTTATCATTTGATACTTTATCAGATGCACGATCATTTACAGAAGGAGCATTAGCTAATACAGGTATTCATCCAGATGGTGTAGTTGCGGCTAATACCCCTAAAGGAGGTGCAGGATTTTTTTATAGTGGGCAATTAATATTTGTTAGTTCTTCAAGAGAATTTTATATAACTAAATTTATTGAAGCTGAAGCTTTAGGGTCAAATAACCCAGCTAATGACTCAGCATCATTACATTTAGTAGAATTTCCTGTTACTTTTATAGATACATCTTCATTAGATACTAAATTCCTAACTTCGCTCCCCGCAAACCTAGTAAGCGGGTCTGATCAATTAACAGGTTCGCTTGTTCGAAACAATCAAACTGGGTCTTTTATAACTTCGATTCCAGCAAACCTTGTAAGCG
>Ga0181377_1000774_pt1 | contig 11306 bp, 13 predicted proteins | sample LowvirmetaG_9_FD_130160 | JGI IMG/M metagenome (GOLD analysis project Ga0181377, IMG submission 130160) | Marine viral communities from the Subarctic Pacific Ocean - Lowphox_13 viral metaG | ecosystem: Environmental > Aquatic > Marine > Oceanic | place: Subarctic Pacific Ocean | collected...
ACTTTAAAGAGAGATCAGCACCCGCTGTCGCTCAGGCTGAAGCCCCATCCTCAACCACATCAGAGTCAACGGATGACTCTCTTGATTTCTTCAAGAGTTTAGCGGAAGACTAAGGTGATTGGTCAAAACTCAATCTAGGGTTTATGGGGTGCAAGGATGCGCCCCTTTTTTTAATTCAAAATAAGAGGTTGTTTATATGAAAATAAGTAATCGATTAATAAACTATTTTAATAGAAAGAAGTCAAAAAGTTCAGACAAGAACCATACACGATATCGCAACGATATCTGCAATCACTGGGACTTAGATTATGTTTCGGTAGATCAACTTGAAGAACTTCTCAAGCAAGACAATGTAGAGACTACACTGACTCGCAAGAAGAAGGATTATGACTGAAGTACTGGTAGGTGTCCGTTAGCTAGAGAACCGCTACCACCACCCTTAACGATATTAAACGTAGTTTGATTACCACCAACAGTATTGGTTGTTACAGTATCGCCACCTTTAGCAACATTTTGCTGAATTGATGCGGCTGATGCCTGTTCTTTAGCTACTTGATCAGATGCAATTGCTTGTGTTTTACCGGCTAATTTTTCTGGTACAGGAGAGATTTGAGAGGCTGCCGCACGAGCATTAGCATCTCTAAGGTCTTTTTCAGCGAAAGCTATGTCTGCTTGAAGTTCATCTTGTCTAAACCCTTGATATATAGAGCCGTCTTCTTCTGCTTGAGCAAACGCCGCTTTTGCACCGGCAAGTTGCTTCTCTGCTTCTTCTACAGATAGACCCATATCATCACCAGTAGCGGCAGGTCCTATTTTAGCTGTAGCGGCTTGACTTGGTGGTGTTTTCTTGCCTTTACCACCTCTTGAGCCTCTTACTCTTGTGTTCTTTTTAGCTTCTGCCTTTAAGTCTGCTTCTTTGATGTCTTCACCATCAAACATTGCTCCCATCATTTTCTCGATTAAGTACTCACCACTCAATGCACCAAATAATCCACCAAGACCACCACCAATTGCGCTACCAAGGCCTGGGAATATCATAGTTCCCAAACTACCACCGGCAATAGCACCTAATGCACCACCACCAATAGAACCAAGTGCGCCTGCAGTTTGTTTTCTAACTACAGAATCTGGTTCGTCATTGTAAATAGCCATCGCAGGTTCGAGAAGAGCAGGTATGACAGCACCCAAAGGACCTGCGACTCTAAAGAATTTAGCAAACTTAGCGGCTTTTTCAGCAGGGAGTTTAGATAAAACGCCCTTAATGGTGGTTGGTCTACCTTGAGATGCGGCACCATTTGTTGTGACTGTTGGACCGCCAGGTATTTTTACTTTAGGAGTTTTTGTAGATGTGACTTTTGGTGTAGTAGCTTTTGGTGCATCAGGAACTTTAGGAACTTTTGTAGCACTAGGAGTTGCGCCAGGAGTTGGTGGCTTACCACCAATACCAAGTGCGCCCTTGATAGCACCACCTGCTTTGCTCATTACTTTACCTGTTGCTATAAAAGAACCAATACCCGCAACTGCGGCACTAGTACCTGCAACTAAGTCTTTATTTAAACCAAGTAACTTACCATCTTTATCTACGTCAAGATTACCAACAGCATCAAATACTAGTTTACCTACTGTGCCGGCAACGAATCCTTGAACACCACCCTTGAGTTTTGCTCCAATACCACCCTTTGTAAACATACCAGTTAGTACAGAAGCAAAACCACCAGTACCTGCGGCATCACTTACTTTTTCAGCAGTATCATCACCAATACCAAGTTTTTTTAATCCATCGCCAACTAGACTTTTGAAGAAACCTTTTGCTCCAAATGCTCCAAGTAAGCCAGCACCAAGTTTCTTAGCAAACCCGCCAGGACCCGCACCAAGATCAACTTGATCAGTAACTTTACTTAATAGACTTTTACCATCACCACCAGAACTATCGTCTTCAGCGACAGAAGCAAGAGCAGACTGTCTTTCAGAATCTTCTGTTGCTTCTTTATCGAACGCTAGTTGTTTATCTAGTTTGCTCGATATCGAGCCAAGAAATTCTGTTTGAACAAACATTAACTTTTCTACAGAACGTAGAATATCGACTGTTTTGTCGCCACGAAGTTCGCCACCAATGACTTTATTGAATCTCTTTTTAACAGAATCTTCTAGTGCATCAGCGACAGGAGACATACTTTGCTGTACTTCTGGAAAATCTGCGTCTGGTGTTAAGGTTTCAGCCATTTGTTTTTATTTTCCGAACCATTGATCGATTAAATTCTTTCCATAGTACAATACGCCCAACCAAACTGTGAACAGTATACCATCGAAATATGATAGGTTATTCCATGCTTCTAGTGGTGCTTCCATAATCTACTCCTATTTCTTCTTGCCGAAGTTCTGTGTGCCAAAGAATGCCGCAACGATACCGGCAACAGCGACAAAGTATGTCGGTGCCATATCACCTAGTGTTTTCTGTGCTTGATCTAGACCTACAAGAGATGCTAGAACAACAGCAAATGGGTACAACAACAAACCACCAAGAGCAAACCAAGTCATGTTACGCTGTGCATCACGCATAGCATCTGCATCTTCTAATTCTTTACGTCTAAATTCAAGATATAACTGCTCTTCGTCTTTAGACACATTGCCATCACCATTCGTATCAGCAGGGTGAAACACTTCTGCTTTTGTTTCTTCACTCATTATTTACTCCACTATCTATTCTTTTGTTTTTGTTCTTCTATATGGTCTAGTAGCATATCAACATATAAATCACGCTCATATGGCAATAGACCCTCTAATTCTGCTATACTATATTTATGATGTTGAGCCATGGCGAACATCGTCTTATAGTATGTTCCCAGGCTGATATGACTCAACACTAGATAAAAAAAGTTTCGACACCCTCCAAAACTACTTTTTTCTCTTCACCATCTGCATTGGTATATGTCTGTTCACATTTCAACACTGGAACTGTTTCAAAAAACTTCTTGATGTCTTCAACTGTTTCTGTCGCAAACGAGTCAACAAACTCAAGAACTTCTTCATCAGAAAATTCAGACAACTTATGTACAGTATCTCCCTCAACAACTGTATCAATGCAAGAAAGCATCACATCATAGATATTTCTTGCTTGATCTTGTTCTGGATTTAAGAACTGAGTTACCTCATCCAGTTTTGGATATCTCATAACCAAATAAGAGTCTTCACCTAGTGGTATTTCTGGATTATGCCCTTCTGGTTTTGTTATTTCTATTTCATCGATATCTAACTCAAGCATAACTGGTTTTTCAGTATCTGGATCAGTGATTTGAAATGAAATAACATTGTTAACAGACTTGCCTCTTATCTGAAGTAGTAAATATTCCAAATCAAACATTGGAAGTTCATCTACGTCTACATCTTGACAACAATTACCAATAATCTGCTTAATTGCTAAAATAACTTGTTCTATCTCATCAGACTCTTGTGCAATAAGAAGAATCTTCTCTTCCTTTACAGTAAACGGCCTATATTTAATTTTCTTTTTTCCAGTTGAGAGCAATTTCGTCTCAAACAATGGAAGGTCAATCTTTGGTAACCCCATCTCACTTCTCCTATATTATAGAATTATTTAAAAGTACTTTGTTCCCCTCAAGCCACGCCTGATTAGATTTTCGACTGATCCCGCTTCGGCTGCCCTATTAGCGGCTGATGATGTAATTTGATCTACTAATGTGCCTGGTCTAAATGGATTATCAGCAGGCGCTCTAATAGCAGAACCATTATCTACATCTACAACTAGACCTTCTTTACTACCAGTAACTTTTAGTGTATCAAAGCTAAATCCAACAGATAGTGTTAAAAGTGCGTCATTGTCAGCCCAAGACTCTTCGACACCACCTATATTGATTGGATATGCTCCACCAAACTCGTAACTATACTCTACAGCACCATTTTTTGCTAATACATCGACATTTAATCGTGTAGCATAATCGCTTTTGTAATTAATTTCAAATGGTAAAGCACCACCAACGCTAGAGTATTGACCATTACTATTGTCATAGTTAATAATATGTTGCGCCCATCTATGGAAATACTTGACCATACCTAACTCTTGATCTACCAAAAATACTGCGGGTAAAACAGGAAAGTTTAGACTTGTTGGTCTTCTTGTAATAGTACCAAAGCCTTGCTGTTGAACCTCTGATGTCTGAATATCAAATTCTGGTAAGGTAACACTTTGACAATAAAACTCTACATCATCAATAACTGGTGAACTACCCTTTGTCTCTGTTTGTAATGCTAGAGGAGTAGTTATTCTCATTCTAAATGCATTGTTTTGAGCAAGACCATGCTTCTGAAGACTTGAACTGAAACTACTAATATTAAATGCCATCTCTTATACCTAACTAATTTTTCGTCTTGAATCAGCAAACACAGTTGCTTTTGATGCACCAACGAATCTTTCTGTTGGTAAGAATAATGCGATATCCCACTCTGATGGGAACACATACATAAATTTACTTTGCACTTGTGAATTCAAATATCTTTTCACACATGGGCGAAATTCTTTAAACTTAGCCGCTTTATCTAGTATCTGGTAACTAATTTTTAATCGTGTTGTCTCGTCATACTTTGTATTATTTGCTGTCTCATACAATGCATCCATTAATCTTGCACGAAGTTGTAGTGGAATGTAATGCATATTCAGCCCGTAGAAACCACCCTTAACTTTCTTATATGGAAAGATTAGAGGCATTCTATCGTAGTAGGGTAGTTTTGCTTTGGTCTTAGCATCATAAAGCATCATGTACATACCACCAACGAGTGGTTGAGAAGACATTCTATCTTTACCTTTACCACCAAAGAAGTCGTTCTCTTTAACACTCTTATATTTCTTTGCCGTATCACGATACCATTTACGAGCATCATTAGTACGAGCAGGTACTTGCCCTGATCTTACGCCCTTGTTAAGTATATCGTCAAACAATACAGCCATTAGAGTATTACTACACCTTCTTCAATTAATCTTTGTCTGTTGAGCATATGGGCTTCTTGAATCTCTTCTTTTGAACCACCATAATAATCAACAGCGTGACCTTCTTCAATCAATACTTTTGTGACTGGTCGCCATGAATCAGTCTTGGCATCATATACATCAAAATCACCAAGAATACGACCAAACTTACCTTTCATGTCTTCACCATTTCTTGCGATTTGTGTACGCAATACTGGTTTCTCACCCAGTAGAGAGATTAAACGATCTTTAGCCGCTAGACCAAACTTCTTCTCTACTAAGTCTCTTGTTCTTGATTCAGGTGTGTCGATGCCCATGATACGAACTCTTTCGTTTCTCATCCAGATACCAAAACCTAGATCGATGTCCACATCTACAGTATCACCATCCACTACCTTAACTACTTTACACTTATAATCATACATTGTTAATTTCCTTATGTTTGTTATCTATTTATACACTATCACTTGATTCCTAATTCATTCTCTGTTATAATAGAAAACTTCCAACCTCTATCTTTACAGAACTCAGCCGCCGCATTCCACTTAGCTGAGTTAGTGCCCCAAGTCTTAACTTCATTTAAGTAACGCTTGGTAGGTTTATTCTTCTTAGTATTCTGTACAGTTGGTGGTTTCGTCTGAGCATACGGCTTGACTTCGATTAATATCTTTTCTTTCTTACCTTTAAATACTTTCTCTACATAAAAGTCTGGAAAATATCTATGCATCTTACCATCAATTGGTGAGCGATATGGTACAACTATTTCTTCGCTATTCCACAACGTAACGTGTGGATGCTTATCCAAATAATTCATCAATTTTAATTCCCAACCACTACGATATATAATATTAGTTGGATCGCCTTTATACTTTGTTGGGTTTCTTGGGCGAAATCTACCCTGATTATACTTTGCCATCTTATAGAACTCATATAAATAATTGTCATAGACTAACTTATTATTTATATAAAGGTAAGAAAATGGCTACATCAGATTCATTATTGCGAACAAGCCCTAGAGATCACATTGCAAGCAGAAAATCAGAACGCTCCGATGAACTATTACAGTTTCCATCAAATCTTGGCGCACACTGTACACTCATGCGATTTTTTCAGTATACTTATGGGGGCGCAAAAGGTGCTGTCGAAAATCCACTAGCAGAAATAGTATTACCACTTCCAAAACAAATTCAAGACTCATTTAAAATAAACATAGCAGGTGATGAACTTGGATTAACTGGAACAGCCGCCGCTCAAGTAGCCGCATCAGCAGGTAATAGTGAAGCAACAGGTGGAGTTGGTAGCGCAATTAAAAGTTTAGCATCTGCAACAGCATCAGCCGCTGAGAATATTGGTGCCGCCGCAGGTAAAGCCGCTCTTGGTGATTTTTCTGCTATACAAGAAGGTCTTGGTAAGACAGCAGATGCCGCATCATTTTTAACACTTGCAGGTCTTGGAGCAGTTGCACCAGATATTAAAAATGGTATTGGGGCAGGGCGAGGAACAGCAGTAAATCCATTTCAGACGCTTGTATTTAAGGGTGTTGATCTTAAAGTACACTCACTTGAATGGTTATTATCACCAGAAAGTGAAGACGAACAACGTCAATTAAAGAAAATTATTCGTACATTACAGCGCATGGTATTACCTAAGTCTCAAAATCCAATGGGAGATGGTAATGAATTTGGTCTGACAGCAATTGACAAGGGGCTATTAAAGTACCCCGCAATGGTAAATATATTTCTTCAGGGCATTGATCAGAATTATTATTTTAAATTTAAGACTTCAATGATATCACAGTTGAATGTTGACTACACTCCTAATGGATTATCAATTAATAAAGGTGGTAAGCCAAGCGCAATTCGTATTACAATGACACTCAACGAAGCATATATTCATACAAGTGATGACTATAAAGAAGATGCACTTGATGTTGAAGGCTTTGTTGAACGTCTAGATAGTAGTATTGAAGAAGAAGGTTTACGCCAAATACCAGATGCAATCACAGAATTTTATGACGAAAATGCTAATTTCAGTAATCTTCAGAACACTGATGAGATCAAAGTAACCAAAACACTTCCGAATGGAAGCACCAGTGAATCAGTCATATTAAAATCTGAATTACTTGAAAGCGGGGTAAGTCAAAGCGAAATTACAGCCGGAAGACTTTCTGAAGACGAATCAGTTACATTTGCGAGCCCATCATGAGTTATTTTAAACATTTTCCTACGACAACATACGACAATAAAATCGTATTAGATATTACACGCAAAGCAAAGTTTGATAGCATTGTAAAAGATGGCGCACTTGATTATATGTCATACACCATCGAAGAAGGTGAAAGACCAGAAGATGTTGCTTATTATTACTATGACGATGCCTCTCTTGCTTGGTTAGTATTATTATCTAACAATATTCTTGATCCATACACACAATGGCCTAAGTCTCAGGAGAATCTAGAGAAATATATTATTGCTCAGTACGAATCACAATCTGGAACAACAGGAAGAGAAGTTCTTGACTGGGCTAAAAACGCTACAATCTCAGCAAATATTGTTCATTATCAAAGCCAATATGATGATGAAGTACGATTAAATCGAGCATCATTTGTTGCTCTTGGTAATAGTCACACAATTACAACAGATAAAATTGTGGTCGGAACAGAATATATTGTTAATACAACAGGTGGTATTAGCGACAGCGATTGGTTATCAATTACTGGTGGAGTCACAGCAGGTGCAGGCTTAACATTTACAGCCGCAAGAAGTGGTGCAGGCATAGCTTTTGCTGATACTGCAAAGGTAACAGGCACATCAATTACCAATCCTGCTCGTGAATTTTATCCGATTCGAGCCTACGACTATGAATTTACAGTCAATGAAGAAAGAAGAGAGATACAATTAATTAACAAAGGCTATCTAGCCACAATAAAAGATCAAATTGAGACGATATTAAAAGATGAATAAAGGCAAACAAGCAGGCTTCTATACACTTAAATCATTTAAGGTAAAGCCACTACTCGAAGAGAACATTAATCGTGATAGCGAGAATGAATCGTTTGCTGAAGAGATAGAACTTGCCAAGACTATTGTTAACTGGGGAATATCTGAATCAATTAATTCCCCATTTATCTCGGGCTTCGCTGTAATTAATGAATCTGGTAATGTTCTGGAAGATACTCCGCTTATTGGAGAAGAAGAAATCGAATTAACATACACAGATTTCTATGGCGAAAGCGCCACGCATCGATTTTTTCTGTACGCTATTGAAGACATCGGACCTGCATCATCAACAAACGATAGAATGATGAAGTATACAGTAAGATTTACTTCTATTACAAAGCTACAAGGCGATCAAAGAAAGATAAGAAAGTCATATAACTCCACAAGAATATCAGATATTGCACAAGATATCTATGATACTTTCATATCTACAGGTAATAGTCAATACGATAAAGGCATAGAGATAGAAGAAACAGATGGAGAACAATCTTTAGTCATTCCAGACATGAGAGCAGACGCCGCAATGCAGTTTTTATCTAGAAGAGCATATAGTAGTAAGAATAATACCTCTCTATATAGATTCTTTGAGACAAGAGAGAAGTATTATTTCTGTACACCTGAGTACCTGGTCGAAAAATATGGCGAAATCGAGGAAGAAAACAACGATGAATTAAACCCGCTTTATTTTATCTACAACACTGTAGAAGACAACACAGGCGCCGGTCAGAGAATTGCCCAACAGTCTGTAAACGACTTCAGTTACGGCACAAAGGTCGACACGTTTCGTGATATGAAAGAGGGTATGTATCGCCGAGCCATCACAGAACTTGATCCGACAACGAGGACCCGTATCAAGCGAGACTATGATTATTCTACTGAACAAGGCGACAAAGAGTTTCCTTCGAAGGTGAAGCTAACGCATTCGCAGACCTTTTTGGACAAGTATATGGCGGCTAACACACAGCCTGATTCTTATTTGATTACAGACTTTCCACAGATTGGGCAGTCACGAGGCAAGCAGGATATGAAGAAGCCTTATCAGCATTTCTATGAGAACTATACAGCAAAGCCTGTTGTGGACTATCACTTTGGTGTTAATTCACTCTCTATGGAGATTAATGGGCGAATTGAACTGTATCCGGGCAGGGTGATTAATCTAGAGTTATATAAGTTTAGTAATACTGTATCTGGCGCAAGAGAGATTGATACACAGAGATCAGGTAAATATATTGTGACTGATATAGCCAGTTCTTTTACTGGGGACCTGTTTAAGCAACAAGTTGTGATTACTAAGGGCGGGTTAACCTAATGGAGTTGGTTTGGAATGACTTTCTTGGAATTTGTTTAATAATATCAATAAGTTATAGTGTCTATTGTATACTAGAGGATAAGCAATGAGTGGTGGATTTAATAATATGTTGCATTTCGTGGGTGTTGTGGAAGATATCCATGACAAGACAAATGCTGGGCGAGTTCGTGTAAGAGCATTTGGTATACATCCGCCTCGAATTAGTGAAGATATTGAAGACAATGTTCCAACAAAAGACTTACCATGGGCAACTGTACTAGATGGGACTTATGGTGTATCGCCTATAATACCTGCGATTGGTGACTGGGTCTTTGGTTTCTTTGTAGATGGTAGAGAAGCACAACAGCCTATGATCATTGGAAGACTACCAGGCTCTTATTTGAATCTACCGGGTGGTTCTGGTGAAGCAGGCGAAGATGGATATATTCCACCAAAAGCCTTATACAAGTATGGAGAGCCAGAGTTACATCCCTATGTTGGTGGAGAAGATATCACAAAAGGCGCATATCTTACACAGTCTGTATCCAATTATTTGATAAAACAAGCACTGATGGATGATACTTTTGACGAGCCACTCATTGCACCGCCCGAGAATAATATACATCAACGTGTGATACAAAGCAAAGATGGTGATAACTTTATTGTATTAGGCTCTGGAGAAGATGGTGATAGTGGTGATTACTTTTTGATCTCCCACAGTTCAGGCTCCGTCTTTCAGATTGATTCCAACGGCACAGTGTTTATTAAGTCCTTTGGTGATCAGTATAACACAACTGAAGGCGTATTGTCAACCCTTGTAAAGGGTTCTTCTCACACAAATATCGAAGAAGACTGGTCACTCAAGGTAGAATCTGGCTCTGGTAAGGTCTATATTCATGGTGATTTAGACATAGAATGCGAGAATTTTAACGTAACTGCTCGTTCTAAGATGAATCTTCATGCGGGGGTGAAGACAAATATCAGTGCCGCAGGTATATCAATGCTTGCTACAGCAGACGATATTAACGTAGGAGCGAAGAAACATACGAAGTTTTCGACTGGAACAGAGGACAATGGTGGTGGTTTTTACATACAAGCACTACATGGAGACTTTCATTTAGACACCTATAAGACCAATATGTTTAGTGAAACGTATCATAAAATCAGTTGTAACGGCACGCCAGCAGTGTCTGAACAAGAGAAACCTTATAAAGATAAGGGGCATCACGGCATCGAAATTAACACTCCAGACATCATTCATTTGAATGCGGGGGTGAATTTATCGGGCAAATCAGGCGATATATTGAGTCTACAAGGCGCAAGTTTAGCAAATATGACAGCGCAGAAAGTCGATGTTGTTGCCTCAGGTGGTACTCTCAATCTAAAATCAAGTGGTGTAGCGAACCTAGATTCGAATGCTACAGTACAACTTGGTAACGGAACAGACGAGACTGCCTCTTCTACAGTAAGTGGTATTGACTCAACAAGAGGTGATCAAGTCACTAATTTAGACGCAAGAGTGTCGGTAACAGAAGTAGCAAGTGTTGTATCACCAGGCGAATTGCCTGCAAGTAAAGCAAAACGTGATCCAGTCATTAAGCGATTGACATCATTCATCACTGGATTATTGGATTAGAGAGGGTACTATGAGTATTGAATGCGACAACACAACACCATTAGGAAGCAAAGCGGCTTCTGAAATACTGAATGAGAACAGTTCAGCCCTGCTCGATGCGATTAAGGACCTAAGTTCTGTTGCAAATATTGATCTAACGAGTGACAATTTTGCTGATCCTACGTCTACATTAAGTCGAGAAGACTTAAATGAAACAACAAATCTACTGAATAATCTGTTACTTCAGACGCCTTTAGACGAGTTTCCAGTACTTAAAGATAGAATGGATAATGGCGGTAAGCTGTCTGTTACTGATTTAGCAGAGTTTGCAATTGGTAATAGTACGGATTTAACTTCTCTTAAAGATGCATTGTCTAATTATAACACGAATTTGCCCGACTTGTCAAGGGACATAACTTCTTC
>Ga0181377_1000776_pt1 | contig 11287 bp, 10 predicted proteins | sample LowvirmetaG_9_FD_130160 | JGI IMG/M metagenome (GOLD analysis project Ga0181377, IMG submission 130160) | Marine viral communities from the Subarctic Pacific Ocean - Lowphox_13 viral metaG | ecosystem: Environmental > Aquatic > Marine > Oceanic | place: Subarctic Pacific Ocean | collected...
AAATACCGATAGTCTTCGCTATCATTATCGGGGGGTTAGGTGCAATGGGTGTCTCCAGACGAAATGTCATTCTCGCGGGTGCCGGGCTCACTGCGGCAGCAGCCATTCCAGCCGTTCAACATGTGGCGTGGGGCTCAAAAAGCTTTGTCCGGGACGACTATACTCCCGACTTCCCTGACGCACCGGCCGGCGAAGAAAGCTGGATGAATTGGTCCGGCGCGCAGAGCGCGACGCCAAAACAATTCCAGTCTCCCGCGTCGGAAGCCGAGCTATCGGAGCTGGTCCGGACGAGTGCAGGACGCATTCGCCCAAGGGGCAGCGGCCATTCCTTTTCCGGTCTGGTTCCCAGCGAAGGGATGATCCTCGATGTAGGCCAACTTTCCGGCTTGAAATCGTATGATGACACCACTGGGCGCGCGACTTTCGGCGCTGGTACCGTCCTGTTCCAAGCCGCCTCGCAGCTTAACGATGTCGGCAGGGCATTTCCAAATCTTCCAGATATTGTCGATCAGACCCTTGCCGGTTCTTTCTCGACCGCCACACATGGCACGGGACAAAGCCTGACCGCGCTTCATGACTATATCCATGCCTTCAAACTGGTCACGGCGGACGGCAGCGTACGGGAGGTTACTCGTGAGAGCGATCCAGACCTGTTTGCGGCAGGCAAAGTCTCACTCGGCGCCTTGGGGGTGGTCTCGGAATACACGGTTCAGACGATCCCTGCCTTCAATCTGAAACGCATCGTCACCGCTGAACCCATAGAGATTGTTTTGGACGAAGCCTTGGTTCGTGCCGACAGCCATCGAAACTTTGAATTCTACTACCTTCCGGGGACAGGCATCGCCGCCAGCATCGTTAATGATCTGCATGAGGGTGAGATCACCGGCCTTCACCCGTCCAATGATGACGATGAAATGCTGGAAGGACTTAAACAGCTTCGAGATCAATTCGGGTGGTGGCCTTGGCTAAGAAAACGGATTGCCCAGTCTGCGCTTCCAAGCGGGGAAGTCGAAAATGTCAGTGATGCGTCGCTCCAGCTTCTCGCCACGACCCGTCCGATAAAATTCAACGAAATGGAATATCACATTCCACGGGAAAACGGCCTTGAAGCCGTGCGCCAGATCATCGCCAAAATGGATCGTCGCAAGGATGCGTTCTTCCCCATGGAGGTGCGCTTCACTGCGCCGGATGATGCCTGGCTAAGCCCGTTCAATGGCGGTCCGCGAATGTCCATTGCCATCCACGCAGCGGTTGACGAGCCTTATGACTATTTCTTCTCGGAGTTCGAGCCGATTTTCAGGGAACATGGCGGCCGTCCCCATTGGGGCAAGCATCACAGTCAGACGCGCGAGGATCTGGAAGTGCTCTATCCGGATTTTTCCAATTTCTCTGAACTGCGCCGCTCGCTCGATCCCACGGGTAAATTCCTGAACCCTCATCTCGCCGACCTATTTGGAGAAACCTTCCGTGCCTAAGATCAGCAGACGGAACCTCTTGATCGGCGGCACAGCCATAGCGGGAGTTGCAGCCCTGATGTCGAAACCACATGACAAGAGCGGTCCACGGGACCCATATTTCCTGAGCATTCAGCAGGCCCTGATGAATGCCGGCATCGCGACCCCGACCCTGGTGATTGATCGCGCCAGGCTCAACGCGAATATCGACGCGCTCAAGAGGCATCTTCCTGAGGGCATGGGTTATCGTATTGTTGCGAAATCCCTGCCGTCCATCAGCCTCATTCAGCATGTTGCCCAGCGCGCGAATACTGATCGACTCATGACGTTCAACCTGCCCATGCTTGTCGCGTTGAGCGACCTCATGCCAGAGGCCAGCCAGCTTGTGGGCAAGCCACTTCCCGTACAGGCCGCGCGTCTCTATTTCGAGAAATTGCCCCCCACCCGTATTGAGGCGGCAGATCACATTCAATGGCTCATCGATACACCAAAGCGACTTTCGCAATATCAGGAGCTTGCGAGGACCCTGAACCGCACGCTGAGAGTCAATCTGGAACTCGATGTAGGGCTCCACAGAGGCGGTTTCGAAACGGGCGCAAACCTGGACGCGGTACTTAAGGAAATCAAGACCGATCCGAACTTGGAATTTGCGGGCTTCATGGGATACGAACCACACATCCCCAGCCTGCCGACCACGCTGGGCTGGCGTGACAAAGCCCTTGCCGGCGCCTGGCGGACATATCGCACAGCGCTGGAGCAGGCCGCAGAAGTATTTGGAAGCGAAGCCATCGCTCACATCACTCGCAATGCCGCGGGAAGTCCAACCTATCGCTACTATGAAGACACCAAGATCGCGAATGAAGTGTCAGCCGGGTCATGCCTGGTGAAGCCTACGCATTTTGACACCGAGCTGCTGGACCCCCACCTTCCCGCAAGTTTCATCGCGACACCCGTGATCAAATCCATTCCAAAGACACGCATGCCCGGCCTCGAGTTTGCCGACGGCGCGACACGCGCCTGGAATCCAAACTACAGCAAGACGGTGTTCATCTATGGGGGCCACTGGCTCGCCGACCCTGTTGATCCGCCCGGCCTCAGCTACAATTCCACTTTCGGCAGATCCTCAAATCAGGAAATGCTCAATGGCGGTCCTAAGCTCAACATCACGCCAGACGAGTTCGTTTTTTTCCGACCTCACCAGAGCGAGGCGGTCTTCCTGCAATTCGGAGACATCGCTGTTTATGATGAGGGCGAGATCGTTGACTATTGGCCAGTGTTCGAAGCATCGGCATAACGGCCGCCGTTACGGCTTTTCCCGCTATAGCCTAATGATTACAACGAATTAGACCGATCTGAATCTTGGTGAAGCAGCTTTCGACTTGTCATGTCGTACGCGCGTACTGAACCAAGGGACAGAAGATTTTGTCCTCTGACGCATTCGCCTGCGTATCCGTCCTATTCGAGATCAACGACTTCTCCCCCCGAAGTGCGGATTCGCTTAATCCAGAGGCGACCAGCCAAATAGACTCAATTTGAGAATAATTTTCATTTGCAATACTCGAAGGCACACGCTATCCCGGCCCCACATTGCGACTGAGTTGCATTATCGAAACTAATTGGAGGGGTCCATGAACCATATTTTAAACCATAAAACTGCCCTGCTCGGCGCGACCGCGATCGTTTCTGCCGTCCTGCTTCAGGCACCCGCGTCTGCACAAGAAACCGCGGAATCCGAGACTGGCGAATTTCTCGGCACACTGACGCTCGGCGAGAGTAAGCGGGACGTCCAGACTGACACCGCCACCCCGGTTACCGTGGTCGACCAAGAAGAAATTGAGGATCGCCAAGCCGGTACAGTCGCCGAACTGATTGACTCGGTTCCCGGCGTCTCCCTCGTGAACGGCTCAACTCCAACCGGCTCAGGCATCAATATTCGCGGCTTTGGCGCCAATGGCACATATGGGACCGATCAGAAGGTTGCGATTCAGGTGGATGGCGCGAGCGTGGGTTCGGAAGAACTCTACCGGATCGGGACCCAACTCTATACCGACCCCTACCTGTACAAGAGCGTCGAAGTGATCCGCGGGACCGTGGGCAGTTTTGAATACGGCTCTGGCATCATCGGCGGCGTCGTCCGCCTTGAAACGATTGACGCCTCAGACCTGACGGGCGGCGAAACCGGGCTCGCATTTCGCCAGACCCTGGGGGGCGCAACAAACATGGACGGGTTCAATTCCTCCAGCACGCTCGCAATCCAGCCTACCGAGAACCTCGAACTGCTCGCAAACTATGCCTGGCGCGAACAACACAATCAGGAAGATGGCGATGATAACGTCATTGAGAACAGCGAATTTGAACTGCCCTCCTATCTGTTGAAAGCCCGGTATACAGCGGGCGATCACAGCCTCCGTGCCAGCTATACCAATTCTGAAACAACAGAACGCGACAAACCTTACGATTCCTTCGGCACGACGGGCGGCGTCTTCGGTAACGTAGATCGGGACACGACATCCGAGACCGTTTCACTCGCCTATAACTTCAATCCGGTCTCGAATGACCTGATCAACCTCGATGCTATTTATACCTACGCAAACCAAGAGATTGAGCAGGAATGTGTTGTTGGCAGCGGTCCTATGGGGTGCTTCGCCACGGTCGACGCAGATCATCGCTATGAGACAACCAAGTTCACAGTGAAGAACGCCGCCTATATTGAAACAGGCGCACTTGTTCACGACCTGCGCACAGGCATCGAATTCATCCAGAAGGAACGCCTCGATGCAAGCTCCGCGCCCGGCGGTGAAGACAACCGCATCGCTCTGTTCGCAGTCGACCAGATCGACTTCCTCGGTGGCTGGACCTTTGCACCGGCTATTCGTTTCGAGACGTCCGAAGTTGAGGGCACCCTCGATGATGGCAGCACTGCAAGCTATGACAATGATGCCCTCATGGGGGGCGCGTCACTCCGCTACCAGTTCGACAATGGCCTCGCCCTGTTCGGCAGCTATGCCTATACGGAGAGCCTGCCCATTCTCGATGATCTCGAGAACGAGATTTACATGACCCAGCCCGAAATCGGAAAAACCTACGAATTCGGCGCATCCTATGACCGTATCGGCGTCTTCGGCCAAGACGATACCCTCGCCATGAAGGCGAATTATTATCATACGGACCAGGAAGACAACACGTCCTACTCCGGGGTCGACTCCATTGAACTTCAGGGTCTCGAGCTGGAGGGCTCCTATGCACGCCGCGACGGATATTATGTTGACGTCAACGCCAACATTGTGGACGCGGAGCAAACCCGAACGGATAATTCGATCACGGACTGGACCAACGCTCCCGCCAACACGGCACGCCTGACTCTGGGCAAGCGATTTGCCCGCCTGGCTGACCTGTCCAGCGAGTTTGTCGCTGCGGATGAAGCAGACCGCAACGGCACGATTACCCCAGGCTTCCTCACGGCAAACCTGCGCGCCACGATCACGCCGCAGGAAGGGGTCCTGAAAGGCACATCCTTCCGGTTTGGCTTGGAGAACCTGTTCGACCACACCTACACCCCGCTCCTGTCCACACGCCCTGCAGCCGGACGGAACATCAAATTCACTGTGTCGAAAGCCTTCTGAGCCGTCTCCTCCCTCCGCCCAGAGGGGACATGCTCAACGTGAACACCCTGCGGCGTTTCAGCTCCCGCAGGGTGTTCGCACCCCTTTACCAAGGCGCCTCCTGGGCGGACGGCACAAACGATACCTGACTGGAAAAGCCAATGATCTCAATGTTCCAAGCCCTGTACGACATCGGCGGTCCAATCCTCGTCATCCTGCTGCTTACATCGATCTTCACGCTGGGACTCACAGGCTTCAAATACTGGCAGTTTCGATCAGACAGGATCGGGCAGTTGAAGCCATTGAAATCTGCGGTTCGCGCGCTGGATGGCGGACGGGAAGGCGATGCACGGGCCAAGTTAGCGGCCTCAAAGCATTGGCTCGCGAGCATTATCCTTTCAGCGTTGCCGCTGCGAGGACGAGACGGCCTCATCGCGCGACTCGAGGCCGAAGCAGACCAGGCGTTGCAACCCTATGAAAGCGGCTTTCGCATCCTCGACACGATCGCCCAGCTGGCCCCGCTGCTCGGGCTTCTCGGGACAGTGCTCGGCATGATTGACGCCTTTCAGGCCTTGCAATCGGCGGGGTCTCAGGTAGATCCGTCAGCGCTTGCGGGCGGCATCTGGGTCGCATTGCTGACGACTGCGGCAGGGCTGTCCGTCGCCATGCCTACCTCCATCGCCCTGTGCTGGTTTGAAGCTCAGACCGACCGCGAACGCGCCTTTGCAGAATATGCCTTTACGATTCTCGTAACACCGGAGATGCGTGAAGCGGCTACCACAGAGATTGGCGCGGTAGGGTATGGCACTTAGACGCGTCCGCCGTCGCCGCCGCGCATCAATCACGTCGCTCATCGACGTGATCTTCCTCCTGTTGCTCTTCTTTATGCTGGCATCAACTTTCTCAACCTTCTCCGAGATCGACATCTCTTCTACAGCATCGGGCAGCGAAGTAACGGCAGACACCCCTGTTCTTACACTAACAGTTCGAGCTAACGGCCTTCTTCTTGAGGACGAGCCCGTGCGATTGGATCACCTCATCCACCGGCTCGAAAGGATGGGCTCAGGCGAAGACACACCTATTGTTTCAGTAACCGTCACCGATGATGTCACGACACAGAGTCTGATTGATGTGCTCTCCGAGCTCAAACGCCTGCCTCGGCTTGAGGTAATGGTGATGGAGCCGACATGAAGCGCCGCAGACAAAAAGCTCCCCGTGATCCCGTCATTTCGCTGATCAATATCGTCTTCCTGATCCTGATTTTCTTCATGGTTGCCGGATCCCTTTCCTCTCCCCCTGATCCATCCATCAGGTTTGTGCAAACCGAAGACCTCGACTGCTGCGTCGCGCCAGATGCGGTGGCCATCGACGCCGCGGGCGAGTTGCGCAGGAGCGGGATCCCTATTGACCTGAAGAGCCTTCTCAACAGCCGTAACTCCGACACCACTCCGCTGCGCCTCCTCCCTGACCGCGACCTGCCAGCAGCGCAGCTTCTCGAACTGGTGAAAGAACTACGCGCGAATGGGCAGACTGACATCATTATCGTGACAGAGGACACCACATTATGACGCGCGTAAACGTTCTGAAATTCTCAGTTGCCCTGTCGGCAGCCGCAGCAACCCATTTGAGCGTGCTTGCCTATACGGTCTCTCACGCTCCGCCGCCCTTGATCGCAGGCGATGGCTTCAGCGTGCAGTTTGGTTCGCTTGCTTCGGCGACGAATGCCGAGTCACTCGAAAGCACGGAGTCGGAGGAAACCGACCCGGCACCTCACGAACAGGAACAGCCACGCGCAGACCACGCTCCGCCAGAACCTCAGCCGCCGGCGGAAACCGTCGAAACAGAACTAGTGCAGCCTATCGACCCCGTATCGGCACCCGTCGTCGCGGAAATAAGCCCTCCTCCGTCTAAACCTGACGCCCCACCCGAACAGGCCCCACAGGCCGAGCCCGTTGCCAAGGAGTCCCTTCCCATATCGGAGAGTGCGCCGCAGGCCCACCGGGAAACCTCCTCAGAGTCGATGGAACAGGCCCCGGATGACGGCGGCTCCCATTCCGAAATCGATCCTAACGCTGTATCAGAAAGCCCGACCGCGGAACCATCGAGCCTCGCAACCCCCTCCAGTGCGCAGCCAGCTGGCGCCGGAAATTCCGAATATTCGAAGTATTCCGGCAAGGTCATGAAACACTTGTCCCGGTTGCGCCGGCCGCGGGCGTCTGGCCCAGGCTCAGCCCATATCCGGTTCGTGATCGCCTCGCGCGGTACGATCGAGCAGATTGAAGTATCCCAAAGTTCCGGTTCGTCCCGCTTCGACCGTGAGGCCTTGATCTTTGTAAAGAAGGCGTCGCCCTTTCCGCCGCCGCCAACGGGCATAAGCCGCAGCTTCACCGTCGAGATTGAGGGCACTTAGATAAGTCAGGCTCCGCGCCTGAGGCTTAGTCTTTCACGCCGAAGCGGATCATCACTTGCCCAATCTCGCCCCCAGGCTCGACTTGGTGAGTAAATGGGTCATCTGAGAGTGTGAACCCAATGCTTTCGTGCTGGTGATCGCCATGCTCGCGAGCGGCTTCGAGGTGCAGGATGTAATCGCCTGCAGGTGCTGGGATACCATCATCTGTCAGGCCGTCCCATAGAAGGTCATATTGACCTGGCCGGCGCGTCGGCCCCGCAATGGCGTCGACGAGACTCCCAGCCTTTCTGCCAAACCGCCGATGCCAGTAATAGTTCTCCTCCATCCAGCGCTCTTGCTGGCCAGCCAGCATCAGAATGCGGATGAGGTTACGCTGTTTGTCTGCGATCCAAACCGCCACATAGGGCCGCTCATAGTCCGCAATAGCCTGCTCAGGAATTTCGAAATCAACGATGAAGGCAAAATCTTGAGGCCAGTTCGCACTCGCCTCGGCTTCTTTCCATGGCATCGATTCCAAGGTCGTCCACCCTGATGTCGGGTGGCGCCGCTGATCCGCCGTGACAATCTCGGCCTCCACTCCCGGCATATTCTCCACGAGATTCAGCCCCGGCTTGAGGTCCATTACCAGAAGGGCGGTGGCGATGGCATCTGCCGTCATCGCGTCGGAAGCATGAACCGTTGCGGTGTGAATGTGAGAAACTGGCCAACCGTCAGCCGGGGAGATGACATGACTATAGGCTTCGTCTCCAATCGTCCGATTGCGCGGTCCCAACCCGCTGGTCGCGATGGCGCCCTCATCTATCAGCACACGCGCATGTGGCGCGGAGCCCCCCTCTCCCAGTTCGGAAGCTTGCGTTACTGCCACAGCCCATTGCCCATTTTGAGGGCCATCCCCCCATGACCGGATGTCTCCACCGATATTTATCAATAGCCCTGACACCTCGGGTGCAGCCGCGCTGGCGACCTCCAGCGCAGCATCAAGTATGTAGCCCTTTGCGAGAGAATCGGCGGCAAACCGCACTGGCTCGGGCCGACTGATCCTTCGTGTTTTCATATCGGTCTGGATACTCGTCCGTCGGATTTCCCCAGCCGCAACACGCATGGCCGGGCGGTCAGGCAGTCTGTTTTCGTGTTCGGCTGAGGCCCAGACATCAAGAAGTCCACCGATACGGCAGCTGAGGGCGTTTGAGGTCAGTGTGCGATAGGCCTCACACTGTTCAAGCACACGGATCATGTCAGCAGATGCTTCCATACTGCTTGCCTGGTTCAGCCGGGATATTTCGCTGGAGGTATCATACGTGCTGAACACAGCGCGCAGACGTTCGATTTCCTGGATGATTGCGTTTTCTGCCGTGTCAGCAGCGGTCTCTGAGGGCGCGTTCACGACCAGATCTAATGAGGTCCCGAGGACATGGTCATGGTGTCGCTTGTAGATGTCGGCCGCTGCCGCATCCGATAGCATTACCGACAAGAGCAGAGCCAGGGCCAATCCGGCCAATGTCTTTCGCATCAACGCTCTCCGTGAGTTTTGTGTGCGCATACTGACCGGATTAAGAGCCCGTCCACGAAGCGACCGCACATTTCAATAATTCTCTACATGCAACTAATTCGCATTCTCAGTATGTGCAAGTGACAATTATTCTCAGTTACATGGATGAGGGATCTCATGACATTTCTAAAATTTTGCGCCGTTGGAATCGTGTGTGCCGCCACACTTTGTGCAGCGGCCCAAGCGCATACATCCTTTATGTATCCCAATACTTTCATCACCACCGAGGGCAGTCAGGTCACAATTCAAGCTTCCTTCAGCGAAGATCCCTTCGTTCCTGAAATCGCGGTCCTCTCCGATGACTATCATGTCATTCTTCCTGATGGTTCGCGGGATGATTTCAAAACACTCACAAAATTTCGCCAATTGGTTGTCCTCGAAAGCGATCTGGACACTGAGGGCACCTATCGGTTCACCACCGGCGTTCGCATGGGCCGGAAAAGCCAGAAAGCTCTCGTCGATGGTGAATGGAAACCGATCTTCGGACCCGATGCGGAAGTGCCCGAAAACGCGACTGAAGTGATCACAAGCCAGACCGAAACCGTCGCTGACGTCTATGTCACGAAAGGCGCCTCGACCTGGGACGCCGTCGAATTACCCATCGGGCAACTGCTCATCAAACCAGTCACCCATCCGAGTGAAATCTATCTCGGAGAAGGGTTTGAATTCCAACTCCTCTTCGACGGCGAACCGCTTGCGGGCCAATCGGTAGAAATCAAGCGACAAGGCGGAGCTTACGAGTCCCCCAAATACGAACGCCATGTGGAATCGGACGCGTCCGGGACCGTGACCCTGTCCTTCGACACGCCAGGAAAATACCTGATCATGACCCGCCACGCAGCAGATGCCCCTGCCGGCGCCGAGACAGACGAACGCAGCTACACGACCTCGCTGACTTTCGAAGTGGCTCGATAACAAACACCCAACTGAAACGGAACTCAGAACATGAAACGCATTTCCCCCCTCTTGTTGACTTTGGCATTCGCACCTCTCGCTGCCTGTGCGATCCATGATGCCACCGCGCCGGCAGATATTCAGATTACAGCTGCATCTACCGACACGACGGAAACAGCCCCAGCCCGTCGCTCCGCCGGCGGACACAGCAAGGACGCCTTTTTCTCCAAGTATGACGTGGATGGCGATGGCCACGTCACGCAGGCCGAATTCATGGCAGAACGTGCCAACGGCTACCATCGACGCGATGCGAATGGAGACGGCAATGTTCAATCAGAAGAATATGTCTCGGAATATGAGATTCGACTCATCGAGCAATTGGAAGAGCAGCATAAGCGGCAGATCGACCAGGCTGACTTCCGGTTCACAGTGCTCGATAAGAATGAAGACGGAAACCTGTCGCTGGACGAATTCCATGCGTCGGGCGAACGCATGTTCTCCACCCTGGATTCCAATAAGGATGGCATTGTCGACGAGCAGGACGACAAGGATAATTACTGATCCTATACGCCGAAATACAGAACGTGGCCGCCACTGTCGGCAGCCACGTTCTGTCCCAGATCTGTGATGCAAGTCGCCATGGTGAGAGAGGCAAATGCAGCGCCCCTGAAACGTCTCATGATGCGACCTTATGTGTCTGCAAGTCCGGGATTGATCACGACCATGTAGCCCAGACCTCGGAGCGTCCGTATCGAGACGTTTGCTCCCATGTCTGCGAGTTTTCGGCGTACTCTATGGACATGAACCTGAATCGAATTGTCAGTGAACTCCTGGTCAAGAGAATGAAGACTGTCGCCAAGCTGATCCTTGGTGATCACCCGGCCAGGTGCTCTCAAGAAGCGCTCCAGAACAATACTTTCTCCTCGCGACAAGGGCGCATGCGCCTTTCCTACGAATATATCCCGCGCGGCAGTGTCGTAAACGACATCGCCGTAGCGGATGACGGGATCGGCTTGTGCGGGCGGACGTCGGCTGAGGGCCCTGAGCCGCGCCACCAATTCCTCGATCGCAAAGGGTTTGACCAGATAGTCATCCGCCCCGGTATCCAGCCCATGCACGCGCTGATCCACACTCCCCAGGGCAGTAAGAAGAAGCACCGGCGTGGAAAGCCCTGCGTCTCGCGCACGTGACAACAAATCAAGTCCGCTTTCCCGCGCCAACATGATGTCCAGAATGACGACATCATAGGTCACCACTTGCCAGGCATGCCAACCATCCTCGGGAGTTTCAAAAAGGTCGACAGCAAACCCTGCGCGCGTCAGTGACTTGCTGGTTGCCCCTCCGAGCTTGGCATTGTCCTCAATGAAGAGCAGCCTCA
>Ga0181377_1000777_pt1 | contig 11280 bp, 8 predicted proteins | sample LowvirmetaG_9_FD_130160 | JGI IMG/M metagenome (GOLD analysis project Ga0181377, IMG submission 130160) | Marine viral communities from the Subarctic Pacific Ocean - Lowphox_13 viral metaG | ecosystem: Environmental > Aquatic > Marine > Oceanic | place: Subarctic Pacific Ocean | collected 2015-12-10
ACTGAAGTAGTAAAACAGTTACAAAAGTTTGCTAGCGAATGTCCAAACGTAAAAACTTTAAAAAAAATTGCTAAAATAAGAAACAATATACTTAAAGCTATAAACGGCTTTCAAAAGACTACTAATAGTTTTAGCTCTATCCCTAGAAAATTAAGACCTCCTATTTCAGCTGCTAAGCAATTAATTAAATTACTTAAAAGAAACCCTATTAAGTTAGCAATAGGTGCTAAACCTTCATTTTCCGATTATGATAGAGGTGGATTAATATCGTCTAAAACAGCAGGGTACACTAACAAACAAGCAGACAGGCTGATTAAGGTTACTCTTCTTTTAGAAGATTTAGAAGATGATTTAGCTGCTGTTAACGGTCTTTTAGCCGGTGTTCAGCCAAGTATTAATAATACCAAAGAGTTGCTTTCTTCAATTGATTTCAGTATAAATGACTGTGCTAAAGAATTATCTGATGCAGCTGCACTTAAAGACTTATTGGACTCTACTCAACCATTAGAGAGTGAATTTCAACCAGGAGGTAGTGCCTCAGATACAACCTTCAGAGCAGACAACGGGAGTACGTACAAGTTAGAGATTATAAAAGATGAATCTATAGAAGGACCTCTTTTAAGGAGAATAGCAGTAGCAAAAGATAGACGAGGTATAGTAGTGCTGAGAGGGCAACCATCATTTAGTTCCGACACTAATATACTACTCGAAGAAATAAAATTTAGAATTAATAACCAACTTCCATAACACAACTATTTATAATTATGAAACTAAATCAATTAAGAACTGTAATAAGAGAAGAAGTGAGAGCTGCAGTTAAGGAGGAGTTACAAGATATGCTTAATGAAGCAGTTAAAGTAGCAAGTACTCCAATAGAACATAGCAATCATAAAACTAGTCAGTCAATAAAAGAAAGTATATTAACTGGTACCAGAACCACGAAATCGAAAAAAGGTTCACTAGACCCTATATCTGAAGCTTTAAATCAAACTAGGGCAACTATGTCTCCGGAAGAATACAAGAATATTTTTACCGGAACTGCAGATATGGTATCTAAACCAAATTTTGCTTCGTCAATGGCTAATCAAATGGGAATAGGTTCAAACTCAGGTCAACATCCAGGTTTAGACATATCTAAATTTGATTTTGTAAAAAAAGCTGGTCAAGTTTATAAAGCTTCAATAGAGAAAGATAAACAAAAACACGGATTCGCATAATGGCATTTAATAGCAAGAGAATAAACCCGATAGATTTACAACCTAGAAAAGCAGTAGGAGTTTCGTTACCGCTTTCCGGTAAAGCTGTGTTTAATTCAACCTTTCAGACTAAAGATGCTATTAGAACAAATATTATTAACTATTTCTTAACTGGACAAAAAGAAAGGTACCTTAATCCAAGTTTTGGAACACAGGTAAGGTCTTTAGTATTTGAGAATATTAATCAAGAAATGGTTAGTAACTTAAAAGCAACTGTTAGACAAGGATTAAGCTTCTATTTTCCTTCAGTGCAAACAACAGAATTAGAAGTTAAAGCTCTTCCTGATTCAAATACGGTTACATTATCCTTAAGATACGCTATCAAAGATACTAATATAGAAGACGAGGTAGCAATAAATTTTGAACAATAATGGCAGAAATAAGAGACATAAAATACGTTGCTAGAGAATTTTCAGACTATAGACAGGAATTAGTAGAATTTGCAAAAAATTATTTTCCTGATAGTTATAATGATTTTTCCCCTACATCTCCAGGTATGATGTTTATAGAAATGGCAGCTTATGTAGGAGATGTTCTTTCATTTTACCAAGATACTCAGCTTCAAGAGACTTTTTTGCAGTATGCTAAGAATCCCGCTAATTTATACAGTCTTGCTTATATGATGGGATATACTCCTAAAGCAACAACAGCAGCAACTGTAGACTTAACCGTAACTCAAAGAGTAGGCGCTCTACCTTCTTCCAACACGCCAAACTGGGGCGATGCTTTAGTAGTTGAAGAAAACGCAATTGTAAACTCAACAGCCCAAGGTAACGTAGGCTTTTTTGTACAGGATAAAATAGATTTTTCTTTTTCAAGCTCATTAGACCCGACTACTGTAGTTATTAGTTCTTTATCTAACGGACTACCTAATGAATTTGAACTTTCTAAAAAAGTAAAAGCTTTTTCAGGAACGTTAAAAAAGCACAACTCAAACATACTCTGCAGCAGAAAAATTTGCAACAATTACAATAGAAGATTCTAATATAATAGGTGTTCTAGATATACTCGATACAACAGAAACTCCTACAAACAGATGGTACGAAGTACCCTTTTTAGGTCAAGATAGTATTTTTGTAGAAGAAGCTAATATAGGTTCAGATAAAGACAGGGTACCAAATTCTATAAAATTACAAGCTGCTCCTAAGAGATTCGTTACTAGGTTTACATCTCAAGGCTTTTTAGAAATACAGTTTGGAGCAGGTACAGTAGGGGGAGACGATACAGCTTTTACTCCTAATCCTGAAAATGTAGGAATGGGAATAACTCAAGGAATTACTACATTAGATAGAGCTTACGATCCTTCTAATTTTACATACACTCAAACGTATGGTTTAGCTCCATCAAATACAACCTTAACTATCAGGTACCTAACAGGGGGTGGGGTATCGTCAAATGTTTCTGCAAATACTCTAACAGGTTATACAGCAAATGCTTCTTCTATTAATGACAATGACACATATCTCAATACATTAGCTTTTAATAACCCCTTACCAGCAGCAGGCGGTAAAGATGGTGACTCAGTAGAAGAAATAAGGCAGAATGCAATAAGGTCCTTTGCAGAGCAAAAAAGAACTATTACTCTTCAAGATTATACGGTAAGAGCATTATCCTTAAGTTCTAAATTCGGAACAGTTTCTAAAGTATTTGTTACTCAAGACGAACTCTCTAGCACAAAATCGTCTACTGATTCAATAGTAGATAGTAATCCTTTAGCATTATCTTTGTATGTGTTGGCTTATGATAACGATACTAAACTAATACAGGCAACAGAAACTTTAAAAGAAAATCTTAAGACTTATATGTCTTATTACATGCCCCTAACAGACGCTTTAAATATAAAAGATGCATTTGTAGTAAACATTGGCTTAAATTTTGATATACTAGTTAGACCTAATTTTAATAGTAGAGATGTACTATTAGCTTGTACGAATACTTTAAAAGAATATTTTGATATTAAAAAATGGAATATCAACCAGCCAATAAACATTTCTGATATATACAGCACATTAGATAGAGTTGTAGGAGTACAGACCGTTAGTAAGGTAGAGATAGTAAATAAATCAGGAGGTAGATATTCACAATACGCTTATGATATTAAAGGAGCTACAAGAAATAATATTGTCTACCCTTCTTACGATACAATGGCATTCGAAATAAAATATCCAGATTCAGACATAAAAGGTAGAACAACAACATTATAGTATGGCAATTTATAGAATATTCCCCGACAAAGACTCAATCATATATTCAGAGCAGAATACCGGTAATGCAGGTTTAGACGAAATAGTAGAAATTGCAGGGTACACTGGAGTTAATGATGGAACAGGACAAGCTTCTAGAACCGTTTTAAAATTTTCTGATGGAGATATAGATAATGTAATAAATACTAAAATAGGGGCTAGTAATATCAATGCTATGAGTGCTAGCTTAAAAATGTATTTAGCAGACGGAGCCGAAGTGCCTGTAGAGTATAACATATATGCTTACCCGATTTATATAGCAGGGTCTGGTGAATGGGACAACGGGACAGGAAAGTTTGGTGATACACCGGTAAATACCTCAGGTGTAAGCTGGTTATTTAAAAATGCAGGGCAATCTAATGCTTGGTCTACATCTGGATTTACACAATATACGACAGGTTCATTTATTACAGGTAAAGAAGGAGGAGGAAATTGGTATACAGCATCTAATGGTGAAAACATGGAGTTTTTACAAACTCAATCTTTATCAACAGATCACGATTTAGATATCAACGTTACCCGTGCTGTAAAACAGATCTACAGTAATACCTTACCAAATAAAGGATTTATAGTTAAATTAGAAGATCAGTATGAATTCTACACCACTGCGTCAATAAGATTAAAGTACTTTAGTAGAGATACTAATACAATATACCCTCCATTTTTAGAATTTGCGTGGGACGATAGAACTTACGACCAAGGTAGCTTATCACTCCTTGACACAGATATTGCTTCTATAGACGTAAAAAATAATAAAGGAGTATACCCAGACATAGGTAAACAGAGATTTAGACTTACAGCTAGACCAACCTATCCAAAGCGTACGTTTACTACATCTTCGGTGTACTTAACTAATAATGTGCTACCATCAGCATCCTATTGGGGATTGAGAGATGAAAATACAGAAGAAATGATAGTTCCTTTTTCTACTAACTTTACTAAAATAAGCTGTGATTCTACAGGTCCATTTTTTGATGTTTATATGGACGGTTTACAGCCTGAAAGATATTATAGAATACTTGTAAAAACAGAATTAGACAGTAGTACAGTAGTAGTAGATAATGATAATTTATTTAAAGTAGTAAGGAATGGATAGAAAGAGAATACAGATAACAAAAACTTCTTATAATTCTAGCCAGTTTAGTAATCTAGTTGATAGTGAATTTACTAGTTTTACCGACCCTATCGAAGAAGTAGATACCGATACCGTAGAAGAATTTTTTAGACTTTATGATAAACTTTATTTTTCTATTCCCGCTGAAGGTGAGGAAGATTCTCATGAATTTTTAATAAAAAAGAGCTCAGAACTAATAAAATTGGAAACACAATCTGAAGACATACAACCTCTTTTAGATGAAATAGGTCAATTAAGACAGCAGCTTTTCGATGCTAATGAACAGATATTTGAATTACAACTAAATGACGAAAGTTAATTATAACATATACGAATTAAATGCTTCTACACTGAGCGGTTTTAAACAACTGCCTGATGAAGATTTAAATCTTTTATATTCTGCTAATGTAAATAGTAGTTTCATACCTAATAAAAATATAGTAGAGGTTACTTACTTCACTTTAGATGATGTAGCTATTACAACTATAGAAAATTATAATAGGTATTCAATTCTATCTGGAGGTGGATTAAACGATCAGCAGGGAAATACTGAGATAAGTATAGATGTATTAGATGATTATAAGGCTTACGGGTACGAAGGCGAGGAAGTAAAAGTTGTATATAACTTTCTAGACTACCTATACTCAGATAATAATATTAAGCAGGATTTCTACATTGAGAGCATTTCTGCCGATAGAACAGAGTTAAGATTAGTAGCTGTCGGTTTAGAAGGAGCTGCAGTAGCAGACACAACAGAAGAGTTAGTAGAAAAACTAAATACTGATACCTATCAATGTGATTTTAATATCTACTTTGGTCAAAATATATTTTTTCCAATTGTAAATCTAAAAACTCAAGAATTTAGGGAAACTAATGCTCTTATAGTAAAACTATCTTCCCCTATTTCACCAAGGGTGAAACTTAAAACAACCCTTAGCCTTATTAATAGAATAGCAGATTCAGTAGCTTATGAGGTTGATTTTACCGTAGAAGAAGAAAAAATAGCACAACCCACTCTTAGAGGTGCTAATTTTAACATAAATATTGAAGAACAATCAACAGAACCTTCAGGTTACTACAACTACAATGAACTATTTAGTTTTCCTGTAAATAATAGTAATAGAGAGTTAAATAGTCTTTTTAACGAAAAAGGTGCTGAATTAGGAATTCAATACGATAATTTCGCTAATTTTATTAATTTTTCTTCTATTGAAGAAAGAATACGTAATTTTAGATATAAGCTAGACCTATTACAAACATACCAAACAAGCTTAGATCAGTTTAACTCCGACTCTACACTAACTGCAGCATATTCAGGAACGGGAATTTCAGGAAGTTCGCAATACTATACCAGCTTAGTAAATGGAGTGGTAAATAATTTTGATCACTATGAAAGACACCTATTTTACAGTAGTGGTTCTACATCTTGGCCAAAATCTAATTCATCCAAACCATTTATTAATCAGAATTCTGATACATCAGAAGCTATTGCATGGTATAATACTGAAATCTCCACTGCAAGTAACTACGATGCACAAAACCCAGACATACTTATTAATACAGTTCCATCGTATTTGAGAGAAGATTCAGATAATGATCCCTATCTTATGTTTATACACATGATAGGTCAGCATTTTGATAACCTTTGGACTTACACAGACGCAGTTTCTAAAAAGTATGACGCAGATAATAGACTTAATGTAGGAGTATCAAAAGATTTAGTTGAGGAATTATTAAAAAATTTCGGTGTAAAACTATACACCAGTAATAAATCAGTAGAAGACTTATTTAGGTACTTTACTGTAAATTCTTATGAAGCTGGGGAGGAAATATTAAGCGGAAATAATCCCATAACCTCAGGTGAAGAACCTCTTTCTCAAAACGATTATCAAAAAGAAATATATAAAAGAATATACCACAATCTTCCTCTTTTGATGAAAAGTAAAGGTACCGAAAGAGGGTTAAGAGCTTTAATCAACTGTTTTGGCATACCTTCTGATGTATTGAAAATAAAGATATTTGGAGGACAATCTGCTGAAAACTTACCATTTTACGGAGGAGAACAAGCCTGGACTGGTTCTTTGGACAAGGTAAGAACTAATAATACAGGAAGTATAGTACCGGGGGATACATTATCATTTTATACCCCTATAACAAGATTAGACGATAAGTACACACAAGATTTACATAGAATAGAAGTAGGTTTCTCACCATCGGATAATGTAAACGATTATATAGTATCACAGTCTGCAGTTCTCTTTCCTAACGAAGGTTTCAATATAGATCAATACATAGGTGACCCAAGGGGCTATGAAACAAATACCTATCTAGATTTATATAAGTACGCTGAAATTATTTTAGCTAACGTCTCAGCATACGATGTAAAAGACTTTGTAAGATTAATTAAATTCTTTGACAACGTTATCTTTAGAATGGTAAGAGACTTTACCCCTGCTAGAGCAGTAACTGATGCAGGGATTATAATAAAACCGCATTTACTAGAGAGGTATAAAGCAGAATCACCTGTTATGACTTGGACTCAACCTGAATATTTAGGTTCTATCAAAACAGGATTTACCTCAGGTTCAGACGGCGGTATTTATAGGTCTAACGCTGATAATAGCTACAGTACTAATATAACCTATACTCCCCAAATCCCTAATAACGGCATATACGATAGAGAAGCAACTACTAGGTATCAACTTAAAATAGCAAATCCATTTACAGGAAGTCTTGGGGTACATGACGAAGCTGATCCATTCCGTTTACATAAACCGTATGTTTACTTAAATAATTTTCACTATTATTACCCTGACATACCTCCTCAAATTAAAAAAACGTTTGATGAAGCGAAGTATGACGGAGAATTAGCCGGCAGTTTGCTCGGTATTACCAACGGTGAATTAAACTCGTCTAATCCTTTTAAAAATATAGAGTACCCTGTTATAAAGTATGATACTCAATTTTGGAGTGATATACCCAATAACGTATGTATCCTGAACTCCCCAACCACTCCTTACGTAACAGGTTCTGGAATTTCGATATACATACCTGCTTCTAGTATATTCTCAGGACATACAAGCTATTATGATTTTAGCACCGACGATGAAGACCTACTAAGTAACGATACATTAATAATTCCTAGTACACTCGACCAATACGAAGAATTTGAAGTTACTGCTACACACCCTAACAATCCACTGCCAAATAGTATTACCGGTGAATCAAATTGTGAAAGAACAAGAACAGTAAAGATTGTTAACTGTGGTTTTGAAGGCGTATTTGGAGCTCCTCCTCCGTATATACAGGAGAACCACCCCTATAACCTGTTAGGATGGTTCTTCCCTTCAGTAGATATATTAGCTGATCTTATAAACACTAATTTAGAATTTTATGTTAATGATACCTCAATTGGTTTTGTAGATACTACTGAAATTAGTTCTAATTTTGGAGTTGATAGTTCTGTTTTAGCACCATCAGGTGAAAGCGGTACACCTACTAATTATGAATTTACAAATATTGGCAATGCAGAAGAACTAGTTGTAACTGTAGCTGATGAATTTGACCCGAGTAATTGTAATCTATGGATATCAGCAGGGACTACTCTCTGTGCTTTACAAGATATGTACTTCCAGGAACCAGCAGGTAATACTGATTTAAATATAACCGTTGGTGGGTCTGGTAATCTATTTTACGCATATCCTTTCATGTTTAATGGAGCAACTCAATCAACACAATTCTCCTTTAGAGTATTTATAAGACAGACCAATACTAACAAAAATTGGGGTCCAACACAATGGTTTGATATTGGAATTTCTGATATAAATAATCCTACTCCATTTTGGAATGCTGGTGATGGTTCTGTAGTACCAAATGCTTGGACTGCTCCAGCACCAGCTGTTAGTATTACAGGTGATTATCAAAATGACTTCGAAGGAGCAGTATTCCCAGAAGTTTTACAAGATCCAGCTTTTCAAAACACAAATAATACCCCAAATCCTTTTTTAGACAATGGTTTACCACTTCCATCACCAGATATAGATGATGTAAACTTTAATGGTAATTTTCTAAGATTTATACAATTTCGAGCGGTACAGGATGATAATTGTGATGCAGAAGGTCATTATTTTTTAATTAAAAGAGGTATACCAGTACGTACAGGAATTACATTTGTGTATAAACAAGAAACTGCAGTAGATGTCACTACAGCTTCACAAGCTTGTTCTGTACTTCGTGTAAATCAAGATAATTTTAGGACTGTTTATGTAGAGCATAGCCAAGATTCAACACCACCTACCGCGCATCAAGTGATAATGCAAATGTATAGGATTTATGCTACCGATGATGTAGATGATCCAACACCAGCAGCTACAGGATACTATATGTATGATGTTGACCCAGATGATGTATTTCAAAGCTGGTACTTAGGTAGAAGAGGTAGAGTATGGAAAATAAATGAGGCCAGCCAAACGCAAAGTCGTCATTGGGATTCACTTACTGATTATGATGCAGAAGCCGCCTTTTCAGCTGGTGCGGTTTGGTTTAATACCGGTAGGCTAATATGTGAATCAGTGGATGGTGACGGTACTACCGACGATCCAATCGACTTTGAAGATGCTGGTGGGAGTGAAAATGGCATCGATTGGGGTAACGGTACAGGAGACGGTTCTGACAATCCATTTTTTGGTCCTAAATAATAATTTAAACTAACAACAATGACTACTAGTGATTTTATAAACCTACATTTACTCCCCGCAGGCAATAGTATAAATTTTGCCAAATGGATGAATGTACTATACAATCCTATCGGAGTCAACCCAGATACGGGGTTAACAGAAGGTAGGATAGAAGCAGTTACCATAACTCGAGAATGCCTGAGTTTTAACGGAAATACTAATTTAATTGCTACCGATATAGAGGAGGTATTGAATCAATGTGAAACTATTACATTCATATTTAATAATACAGAATACAAATTAAATGTAGAAAATAGAGCATTCTACGAAGGTACTACTGGTGTAAACTCATTCTTTTATTTCGAAGTTACATGTGAAACGTTAGTTCCAAATACTTTTACAGCAGCTTTAGACAGCCCTGAATTTAACGTTACAGTATTTTTTGAACCCTTTTTAAATTCCATATCATTTGACTCATCAGAGTTTAATCCGCTCTTCAATAATGGGACAGTACTAAGAAGAAGTAGTGTAAGAATGGAAGCAGATAAAGAAGAGGGTTCAACCAAACCTACAAACTTTGCAGCTATACTCTCCACTTCAGCATCAAAAGCAGCAGTCCAAGATAGTTTTTATTCAGATACAGGAATAATAAACGCAAGGTATGTAGGTTCAAAAAGTACTCCTGATACATATGCAGGGGTCAAACCAGCCATATCAGCTAGAGAATACAAAGGAGAAATACACCCACCAGATGCATCAGAAGATGTGGTTTGCGGACTAACAAATGCTGAAAGAATAACAGTTAATATTTTACATACAGGACCTGATAGAACTCCTTCATTTTCTTCATCTTCGTTAGGAATTAGACCCTCCACTGCTTTAGGTCCGAATGATGAATTTCTCTCGTACGGATACGCTTCTCTTACAGGACAGCGAGTACCAGATATAGATGTAGGAGATATTATAAAAGTCGCCGGCAATGATAAAGAGTTAATGAGAGTTACAGAACATAATACATTCAATAGAATAATACTTATACAAAGACGGTATATGGAAAGTCCCGCAAGTCAAACTATTCAAACTTCAACAGACTTATTTAAAGTTGATAGAACTGATAATTATAGAATAGATGACTTTGTTAGAAGTTTGACAGCAATAAATAATTCACAAATATATGTGACTGAAACTAATTCGATTTTACTTACAGACGATTTTGGGAACGTATACGGTTCTTCGCTATGTCCTGAGCCAATTAATGCTAATTTTGCAGAAGAAGCAGGTTCAGATAGAAGATTAAAATATAATATTAAATTAGTAGGTAAGTCCCCTTCTGATATTAATATTTACAACTTTGAATACAAAGACAAAGATAAGTTTGGATACGGCGTTTACCAAGGTGTAATGTCAGATGAAGTTATAAAAGAAGCAGTTGCTGTTGGAGCAGATGGATATGATAGAGTAAAATATTCTCTATTAGATGTAGAGTTTAAAAAATTAAAAGATTAATAAAACAATAAAACAAGATATTTATATTATATACAACAAATAAGATATGGGATATTTAGATAATTCAATAGTAACAGTTGATGCAATATTGACTAAAAAAGGTAGAGAGCTTCTAGCAAGAGGAGACGGCTCTTTTAAAATAACACAATTCGCTCTTTCAGATGATGAGATAGATTATACTTTATATAATCCTGCCCACCCTTTAGGTTCTCAGTTCTACGGTCAAGCTATAGAAAACTTACCGCTCCTAGAAGCTTTTCCTGACGAAACTCAAATAATGAAATATAAGCTTACAACTCTTCCTAGAGGTACAGCAAGACTTCCTATATTAGATGTTGGGTATACAGCCATTAGACTTAAACAAGGAGCATCTCTTGCAATTACTCCTCAAACTCTAAACTACTTAGGTTCATCTCAAACTTTTGAAACTGGAGGTTATGTAGCAACTGTAGCAGATGCTAGAGTATTATCTACATTTAATGGAG
>Ga0181377_1000778_pt1 | contig 11267 bp, 10 predicted proteins | sample LowvirmetaG_9_FD_130160 | JGI IMG/M metagenome (GOLD analysis project Ga0181377, IMG submission 130160) | Marine viral communities from the Subarctic Pacific Ocean - Lowphox_13 viral metaG | ecosystem: Environmental > Aquatic > Marine > Oceanic | place: Subarctic Pacific Ocean | collected...
AATAAACTCGAAGACTTTGACGCAAGCATCAATGAGCAAACAGGTACAGCCTACACGCTTCTAGCAGGGGACAATGGCAAGGTAATTAAGTTCACTAGCGGATCTGCAATTACACTTACCCTGCCAAGCGGATTAGGACTAGGCTTTAATTGCTCAGTCATCCAATACGGGGCGGGGCAGATTACTTTTACAGCATCAGGTTCGACACTTTATAATCGTCAGTCTCATACGAAGACAGCGGCACAGTACGCAGTAACGGGATTAATCAGTTGCGTGGCCGATGTTTATGTTCTAGCGGGCGATACAGCTTCCTAAGTCCGATGACTTTTATATTACCAAGTTTCGGAGCGTCCGCCATTGCGGCAGTACCTGGTGGCGGTGGTGGTGCATTTAGTAACACTCGTAGCCTCGAATATGATGGGGCCAACGATGGTGCTAGAGTACATACTCCGATTACCTTATCTACCTCCTCTGCGTGGACTATTAGTATGTGGGTAAAAATGACTTTACCTGGAACGCAGGTGGATACTAACGATAAAAGCACCTTCGATACAACAGGGGGGCAGTACTTTCGGGTTTTACATCAAAATACAGGATGGTACGCAGCCAACGGTCCTTTTTGGTACTTTGAAGTAGGTAATGGAGCAGAAATGTATCTTTCGTATAAGTATGATACTGGGCCTGATTTTGAAGATTGGGTTCATGTTGCTGATATTCACGACGGGGCTACCAATTATAAAGTTTTCTTAAATGGCGTACAAAAAACGATGTCTGGCAGTAATCATTCCTCCGCTGCGGATTTTTATATTGATTATTTGTACGGTAGAGCAGGTACAATACAGTCGGGTTCTTTCAAACACGATGAAGTAGCTATTTTTGATAACGATCAAAGTTCAAATATATCTGCAATTTATAACAGCGGAGTAGCTGGAGATTTAAGTTCTTATTCTGCTAATCTCACGCATTGGTACCGAATGGAAGAAGGAAGTGGTTCAACTGTTTCAAATGGTGGTTCTGCTTCAAGTTCTGATTTAAATCTTCAGAACACTCCAACCTTCTCCTCTGATGTGCCAACTTAAAATAATATGAGCAGAAACTATGTAATCATTGACGCATCGGAAGTAAGTTCCGTCGATTTTGACCAAGTCCTAGAAACCTCGGCAGATACGCTTAGATATAATGTGAGTCCTGCGGGTACTAAGACCTTCGTGAAGTACGAGGGTGACACGCCTTCGTTCCTTGATGGTAAAACTCAATACTCGCATTCCGAGATTCTTACGATTCTAGCGGGCGAGGAGTGGACAAGTCCTGACGGTCCTTAATGTGATTCGAGGCTTTATAGTGCTTATGCTAATTACAGGATGTTCGATGCGATCCCTAGTAACCCCCGCCACAACGGTTGGCGGTGCGGCCTTGGGTGGTGTCGTAGGTCCAGGTGGGGCGGCATTGGAAGCAGGGGTAGGCTATGCTGGTGGAAAGATTTACGAGCTTACGGATGCGAATGAAGAGTTAGTGGAATCCATCACACACGGGGATGTGCAAGGCTTAGTAACGGCGGGACTAGCACAGCACCAAACAGGTTTTGAGAAATTCACAAGCACTGTAAAGAATATATTAATTGGAGCCGCAGTCTTGCTTGCCGGATACTTAGCTATTCCCATTTTTATCGCAAAAAGGACTGCTCGTAACTGCTCAAAAACGGAAGCGATAAAGCATCAAACCCGCGCACCATTTCCCGTAAAACCAAGCACCTCCAAATGAAGAATTTAGAACTATTGAAAGACAAGTTTTTAGATATGTCGAAAAAAGGTAAAATGATAACCGTGTTAGTCGGACTTGTTGTTGGCATCATAATATTAGATTGGCTTTTCTAATGATTGACCGCACATCCATATTTGGAATGGGAGGTACATTGGCAACCTTTGGCTTATCCACGCTAGACAGTCTTTTCGGATGCATAGCAGGTATTATTACAATCATTTACATGGGTCGAAAACTTTACCAAGAGTTTAAGAAAAAGTAATGGCACGCTACGAACCAAAGGGTAGAATGGATGATCCAATCCTCACCGATGGGGATCGTGGTTTTCGTGGAATAGACTCCTACCTGGAACCTACAACACTTGAGGGTGGTACAGTTGAAGCATCCGAGAATATGCGCTTAGATGGTGACTTAGCTTCTGTGCGTAAAGGTATCGAGTTCAAAGCTGGAGCAGTCACTTTAACTTATGCTGGGGATGAGCAAGTATTTGCATCCACATTATTTTCCGACCCTGTATCAGGCACAGAATTTATAGCCTGTGCTACAAAGAATAAAGTTATCCTTTGGAATGATCAGAATAACAGCGGTATAGATATCGCTTACCCTGGGGGACAAACTGTCGCAAGTGGAGACAATGCAAGCTTTGTGCAAGCAATGGAGAAACTGATCCTCTTTCGTGGCACAAGCAAAGATCCAATGGAATGGAATGGAGACTACTCGACTCCAACAGCATTTACGCTCAAGAACAACGGATCACCCACAGCAGGAAGAGTGGAATGCCCAAGCACGAACTTTGGTACATTCTTTGCAAACAGACTTATCGTACCACAACCATCAGATTCTGCATACACTGTCATCATGTCGGACATTTTAGACACTGATAATTTTTATCCTGCTGAATCACAATTTAGAATTAATCGAGGCACTGCTGATCGATTGATAGGATTTACTGAATACTTAGAAAATCAGTTAATAGTATTTTTTCGCAATAGCATCCATTTGATTAACAACTGTGCAGTCACAAGTGCAGCCGCAGTATTTGAGATTACCCGCCAACGTGGATGTGTAGCTCGAAAAAGTGTGGCAGCAAGTGGACCACAAATCTACTTCCTCTCGGATGATGGCGTGTACACCTTACAGCAAGGATTAGATCCTGCTAAAGGCTTAGGAGTGGCAATCAGTAAAGTAAGTGGTGAAGCAATCCCTTTATCCCGTCCTATCCAGGATCAATTCTTAGATGTAAATTATGCATCTGCTGAGAAAGCATGTGGTATCGTATTTGATAATAAATACTACCTCGCACTACCTACAGGTTCTGCAACTGATAATAATAAAATATTTGTATATGACATTCTTAATACTTCATGGACATCTATAGACAGTTTTCCATCCGGCTTTGTAATCGATGACTTTGTCACTGTACTACATGGAGCAGATCCCACCAGAAGAAGACTGTTTGCAGTCAATGACAAAGGATGGCATTTAATCGAGGAAGCCGCCACCGACATCACGGGAACAATAGGCAACGCAAGCACCACATCCACCGCGATAAGTGCCAAGCTAAAGACCCGCTCCTTCACATTAGGCAGTATAGATGTGAAGTCATGGAGGCGGGGGCAACTCGGATGCGAAGTAAACAACGGGGATCAATTCACGATCAAGGTGAACACAATAGACCCGGATCGAACGAACACAGTCCACACAGAGAATTACACAGGATCGAAGGAAGAGAAATTAATTCGCTTTGGCAGTGGACGCGCGAGAGGTTACGCCGCAAATGTCGAGATTGATGTGTCTAGTGGATCACCGAAGTTCCGTCATGTAAGTGTGGAAGCGATAGCAGGTGGAGCAAGCACAAGAAGGGACATAGCGTAATGGCTACCACTGCTACAGTTACAAGAGGTTTTACCTTTGCCACAGGCGTGGAAACAGATGCCGCATCGTTAAATTTACTCGGTGAACCAACAGTCACAGTTGATTCCATATCCGCAACATCCGTTACCCTAGAGAACAAGACGGTATCATCCTTACCTGCCAATGGCACAACCGGGAGACTTATCTATGTAAGTGATGGTGATGGTGGAAATCCATGCCTTGCTGTGGATAACGGTACAAATTGGGTTCGTATTAACCTGGGTAGTGCAGTGAGTGCAACAGATGCAGATGAATATCTAATGTCAGAATGACCATGAGCAACATCCCAAAAGTATTAAAAATTAACGACCCCAAAACTCTTCAGTTAGTTTCAAAACTAGCAGAAGAAGATAATGATAACATGAAAATCCCTACCCATGCAGTCATGAAGGGTAATGAAATTGTTGGAGGTTGGAATCTGTGCGAAGTCCCTATGGTATTACTTTGGCATCATAGTAAGAAAGTAGGGGCAAAAGACTCTTTAATATTAAATCAGATACAGGAAAGTATGCTTTCACAAAAAGGTGTAAACCAAGCATTCATAGCCTGCAATAGTCACAGTCCGTATAAAAACCATATGGAACACTTTGGCTTTGAACCTGTCTGGCCTACTAACATCTTTTACAAAAACTTACCAAAAATCTAGGAGAAACTTATTATGTGCGGAGGAAGTCAAAACTACAATTTACCCCAGCAACCAAGCTATGGCGAAGGCATGGCAGACGCGATGAAGGCACAAATGGAGCAACTGCTCGGACAGGGAGACTATGCCGACATATACGCAGAAGCAGGCTTTGAAGGTGGTGATTTAGGTGACATCATTCAAGGAGTTGAAGCACCCATTCGCCAACAGACTGCACAGATCGATACAGATGTTCTACGTCAGACTTTATTAGGCAATAGAACGGAATCAACTAGCGGCAATTACGATAGTGAGGGGCGATTAGTCGTTGGATATGAGGGTGGCAAGGAAGCCACAACTACGACAAAAAATGTAAAGCCTGATATAGAATTTGTTGAAGAAGTACCGCCGTATTATAGAGGGAACCGTGGTACTAAACCGGACCGGCCTGGTGTATATAAGGTTACATTTAAAGATCCTAAAACAGGAAGCGTTATTAAAGAGGGGTATTCAAAATTTCCCTTAAATGAGTCCACGGAACGTGTAAAGGACTCTATTCGTAATGGCACAACCGGTGGGATTTCCAGAGTAAAGAATGGTTTGCCCGTATCTATAGGCTTACACCCTAGTATTAGTGATGCACAAAAAACGCCCACTAATGATTTTGGTGTCGGAAATCCGTCAGGACAACTGGAAGCCTTCAAAAGAGCTGGCTTAGAAGCATTAGACCTTTCTGATGGTGGTAAAATAGAAACTACTGTCACCACCCCCCCAGCAGACGCAACCCCCGTTTACGGCAAAGATCCAAACGGGCAGATAATCGTAGATAAATCAAAAGCAGGACAGACGGAAACAATACCCGCCTCATTTGCAGGTGACGGAATGATTAATCTTCTCGGAGATAGTCGCAATGCGATTGACCCCGCCACAGGATTACCAACTAACCGTAAAGCAGGGTTTGATGCCCAAGGTAACTTTCTTGGGTTATCTGCCTACACGGAAGATATTCAACGGGGTAACCTCTCCCGCCAACGCGAAGCTGACTTATCTGATGTTGAGCGTTTATCAGACCGTTACCAGGATGTGATGGCAGACTATAAACCTGCCACTACTACAGGACTTGATGATGCCCGTGTACTTCTAGAGCAACAACGCGAAAACCTCACAGGTATGCGCAAAGCCACACAGGCAGATGTAGATGCAGGCAATGCGTCCGCAGTAGATGAGATGATACAAACAGGTTCAGGTGGACCCGTAAGTATACCTACCGATGACACATTTGGTGGAAATGTTGGAGGTGAGGGTGGACCCGCCACCATGACTGCCGCACAAGTAGGGGCAGCACCAACGCTTGATGCGGATACAAGTTTCGCTGCGGCTCAAGTAGCTGATCCTCTACAACTAACTGCTAACACACAATTCTCAGGAGAGTTGGCAACAGGTGCGGGAAATCAAGATACTTTAAGATCACAACTACTAGGAGATGCTAAGACAGCACTAGGGGCAGGTTTAACCGGGCGAGAACAAGCACAGATCGCAGATGCCGCCCGTGCGAGATCCACCCTCATGGGAAGAACATTTGATCAAAGTGGTGCAATTGCGGAAGCTGAAGCTCGCGTACAGGAGGACAACAACCGCCGTATGCAGAATCGCTCCTTTGCACAATCTGTGCTTGGACAGGATGCAGGATTACAGCAAGGAGACATCACTCGCGGAATGGCACAGGAAAGTGAGCAGGCGGGACTTAATCAAAGAAAAGCATTAGCAGATGCACAGATGCTTCAGCAGTCCAGAGCAATGGGCCTAGAAGCTGGAATGCAACAAGACTCTCAGCAAGCACAACTTGATCAGGCTAAACTCCTGGCACAAGCACAGATGGATCAGCAAGCTAGAGCATTCGATGCACAGTCAGAGCAACAAGCAGATGTCATTAATCAGGGTCAAGCACAACAAGCTGCACAATTTGGAGTCGGTGCTACAATGGATGCTGAACGAGCAAATGAAAGCTTACGCCAGCAAGGACTCGGTAATTACATTAATGCGTTGGGTAACCTTGCACAGATGGAAGACAAGTATACCCTCGATCCATTCCAAGCACTGTTGGGCCGAGGCGGAGGAGGAAGTCTGCAAGCCGGGCAAGGTGTATTTGGACAAGCGGGATATGGACTAGATTCAGGTCCACAATATTTAAACCCTGAAGCAGGACTTGGCTACATCAGTCAACAGAATGCAAACCAGGCAAACATGTATGCTGCCAATGTAGCCGCAGATGCAAGCAGAAGTTCAGGTATCATGGGTGGGTTGGGTGCTGCTGCTGGAGGACTACTCAGCAATGCATCACTCTTTTGTTGGGTAGCACGCGAGGTCTATGGACCCACTAATCCATCGTGGTTACAGTTTCGTGAGTGGATGTTCACAGAATCACCTAATTGGTTCTTTAAACTGTATGCAGAATATGGCGAACGCTTTGCCAATTGGATAAGTAATAAGCCTCGCCTAAAATCAATTATCCGCAAGTGGATGGATTCTAAAATAGGAGACAAATAACATGGCAAGAAAACCATTCTTTTCAGGTAATTACGGAAGCGCGTTAGGCTCAACCGCTAATGCCGCTAATCTAATCGCCAGAGCAGGGCAAACCCAAGGGCAAATGTTTGCCAATATGGGAGGTCAGATCGGAGGGGCAATTGAGAAATACGGGCTAAATAAGGAGAAGCAGAAGAAAGCAGATGCCCGCGTAAAGTCTGCTATGAATGGTATGGATGAATTTGTGCAAGCAGGAGTATTATCTCCGGGGCAAAAAACAATGGCTGACGAGTTTTTAAATGATCCAACAAAATCTTCTGCTGAAAAGGTTGCATTTATTGATGAGCAAGAGAAAAGGTTATTTCAATTACCAAAGTTGCAATTAATGCAGAGTCAAAATCGTATTTCTGGATTAGAAGCTGATTTCAAAGAGGCAACACAACAGAGTAAGATTGCAATGAGTGGTTTAGAGTTAGCCGCAAAAGATTTGTCTAATCGTAAATCAGCGCTTGAGGAAGGTTTACTTACGATAAAATCTGAAACAGAAAGAAATAAAGTTCGTGCGCAACTTGAATTGTTAGATGAGCAAATCGAGGCTCAGAAAGCATCTAATGAATTTTTAGCAAAAACAGAAAAAGATAGAGAATTGCAGGTTAAAATTAAGTCAGCAACTTTTATACAAAACCTAGCTAAAGGAGCAACTGAGATAAAAGCCTTGGAGAAAAAGATGGAGACAATGGGGCAACTTGATCCTCTTGAGTTACAAAGGTTGCAAACTTTAAAATCTGAACAAGAAAAAAACTTAGCAGAAGCTGATAATTTAAGAAAACAATCTGTGCAACTGCAAGGCGTGCTTGACGCAAGTAAAACCCCAACAAAAACCACAAATGAACCCGCAGTAAAACTTGATAATTTAAGTATTGCTGCACAGGGAGATATCGCAGGAACCCTTAAAGGTGCGGCGAATGCTGTAGCAGGTTATATTTCTGGAGGCACGCCATTCAAGGCAGATGCTGAAGGCAAGGCGCAAGTAGAAATTATTAATCAACAATTAAGACCTGCATTTGTGAAAGCCTTGAGTGACAAAGGTTCTGTTTATACACAACAAGAGATTAATAAAATACTTCCCCAAACAAGCGATAACGATGGTACGTTTCGTGCAAAAATTACAAAACTACCCGCTTTGCTTCGCAGTCAGATTGAGATTGATAAGAAAACTGTAACTGCGGGATTAGGTACGGAAAGTCAAAGAAAGCAGGCTTTCGATAATATCCAGAAGCTACCTTCTCTTGCTGATGCACTAGATCAAATTATTAAAAAAGAAGAGATAGGGCAGACTACAGGGACCACATCGACAAATATTAAATTTAGAATACTAGATTAAGATGGCAAAAGTAGAAATAGAGGGAATTGGAATAGTAGAAATTGATGATTCATTTCGTAATTTATCTACAGAAGATCAACAAAAGACATTAAGTGAAATCCGTGATGCAAAACTAAATAAGGCATCTTCTTTTTCTGAACTAATCTCTGCACCTGCTCGCGGTTTTAATGTTGGATTCCTAGCTGATAGTCTTGGCGCACCTGTAGATATAATGAATTTTCTAGTAAAAAGTGCAGATGTAGGACTAGAGAAACTTGGCGTACCTGAAGATTTCATACAACCATCAGAGGCACCATTCGGAGGAAGTGAGTCAATCAAAGAAGCCTTGGCTGTCGGCGGCATGGGGTATCGTGATGAGCAAGATTTGCCTGTAGACCAAAGGGCATTAGCAAGGGGAGGCAGAACAGTGGGTCAAGCAACAGCAATGGCAGCACCTGTATTCGGTGCAGCAAGTAAAGTATCTCCTGCCCAAGCGGCAATGCAGTCTGCACCGAGAAGTTCTGTTGTAAAAAACTTGACTAGCGACATGGTTAAATCCACAGCTCGTAGTCCTGGCAAGATGGCGGCAATAGAAGGAGCAACTGCTGTTGGTGCAGGGCAAGGTAGAGCAATTGCAGAAGCGGTTGCACCAGGTAATGAATTTGTAGGTATGCCTGCGGAAATCATTGGCGGCATTGTTAATCCTATGAATGTTGCAAGATCGATAGGTGGTAAAGCTAAAGGGTTAATGGAAGGATTTTCCCCAGCAGGGCGCGAGCAAGCCGCATCTCGTAAAGTACGAGACATTTTAGAGCAAAATCAATTTCTTACAAAAAATCCTGAAATGGATGAGCGCAAGATGAGTGACCTAGTTCAGCAATTGCGTGGCGCAGAGGGATCTGGTTTAACATCTGCACAAGTTATTCAAGATCCCAAAGGTCGTGAAATATTTACTGCAATTGAAAATAAATTAATAGCTGACGCTGGTGATGAATTAAAAACTGCGATTGGTACACAGAATAAAAAGTCTATCGATAAGTTTAATTCTCAAATTAAGAAACTTAATAATTCTACAAATCCACTTGTAGTTAAGGAAGCACAGCAATTAAGGATAGAATTTCTTAATAAGAACCTTGATAATACCGTAGAAAAGGCTCAAGACAGAGCAGTATCTGCCGTAGGTAAGGTTCTTACTAAGAATAAAGATGATGCGGTCAAAGCAAGTGCGGAAGCTAGATCGATAATCGATAGTGAGTTGAAGATTGCTAGGAAAATGGAAACTAGACTATGGGATGATGTCGATAAGTCTGTGCCTAGTCCAACAGGTAAAACTATAAAAGCATTCAACTCAATTAAGGACGAGATCAGTCCTAATGAGCAGGTTATGAAACCATTGGAAGGTTTTATAAGTGGCTTAATAAAAAGGAAGGAAGCAACACTTGCACAGAGACCAGGTCGTGGTTTTATAGCTACTGCACAACAGCAAGGGCTGGACCCTGTGGTACGAGTTGGCGCTAAAGAACTATTTCGCAAAAGAAGCGTAGCATTAAATCTTGCTCGGCAAGCAAAAGCTACCGGACGATTTAATGACGCAAGGATGCTTAATAAATTAGCAGATGGTATGCTTGAAGACTTAAATCAAGTCACCGATGTAACCGCCAATGTAGCTCGCGAGTTTTCACGCACATTAAATGAGAAGTTTAATACAAAACTTATTCGTGGATTAAGAGAAGCAGAACCTGGTGTTATGCTTGAAAAAGCAGGACAAGCATCTGACGCACAAAGAGCATTTAATTATCAAGCACTAAAGCGTGCGACTGAAAGACCCATAGATACAATGGAGACAGGCGCTACCACAGAAACATTAAATAAACTACAGCGTGACTTTATGGAAAGTGCAGCGGCAGAGATAATTGATCCATTTACAAATCAAATTAAGCCTGCTGCTTTATCAAAATTTATAAACAACAACCAGCTTACATTGCGTGAAGTTGGTATGCTTGATGATATTACTGATGTTGATAAACAAGTGAAACTTGCAACTACATTACAGGAAACTGCCAAAAAGGGTAGGGCATTTATAGAAAAGAAGAGTCTGGCTGCACAAATAACACGCGGTAAAGATGATTTATCAGAAGTGCTTGGTAGGGCTTTTGATTCAAATTTACAAAAGAGTGCTTTTAAAGATCTAGTTCGCACTGTAAAACGCAGTAAAAATGCTGATGCTTTAGAAGGACTAAGGCACGGGGTATTTGATGAATTAATCAAGCGATCAACAGTTAAAGGTGGTGACCTTGATGGATTTATTAGCGGTAATAACCTTGAGGAATTATTAAATAACAAAGTTGGTAAAACTACATTAAGACAAAATCTTTTAGAGACGGGATTAATTACTTCTGAACAATCTGCAAACCTCACTAAAATTTCTAATAAAGCAAAGATTTTTGAAGATGCAGCAACAGATCCAAGGAAGCTTAATACTTTAATTAGCACAGGAGATGGCGTGATAAATCTACTAGCGAGGGTATTTGGTTCTAAGCTTGGGGCAAATTCCGTTGTAGGCCAAATGATGGGCGGCACTACGCTAATAGCGCAAAGTGCATTTTCCAAAATGGCTCAAAGGATGCTTGAGAAAGTACCTGCACTCAAGGTCCAAGGCGTATTATCTCAAGCGGTACAAGATCCGAAATTCATGGCAGACCTTTTGCAAAAAAGAGCAAAGCCACAAAAGCAATTGGACACTAGGATAAATGCCTATTTATTACAGGCAGGATTACTGCAAGATTGACAAAATAAACAACTCCAAGTAGCTTAGAATCTTAAGGTATTTCATAGTACCTTTTCTTTTCTTTTAAGGACCGTCTTTTAACCGAGACGGTTCTTTTTTTTGCACAAAATAAAAAAAAGCTTGCAATGGTATCAGTCAGTCGTTTTTACTGACCCTACTTCACATGATTAGGAGCAGTTGACTTTTTGTTAATTGGGCAACTTACTCTTAATCAATTGGTTCGGGGTTCGAGTCCCCGGCCCGGTACCAATTAGCGTTGGTTGTGAAGTGTAATAATACACTTTTAAAATAAT
>Ga0181377_1000780_pt1 | contig 11257 bp, 19 predicted proteins | sample LowvirmetaG_9_FD_130160 | JGI IMG/M metagenome (GOLD analysis project Ga0181377, IMG submission 130160) | Marine viral communities from the Subarctic Pacific Ocean - Lowphox_13 viral metaG | ecosystem: Environmental > Aquatic > Marine > Oceanic | place: Subarctic Pacific Ocean | collected...
AGAGAAGATATTATAATAGACTTTTTAGCGAGACTAGACAGCAAGTTTTTAAGAAATGGAGAGTACAAAATACCTTCTGGTAGAAAAGATCCTAATAATCCAAAACGTAACGAATATTATAGCATTGATCAAGAAGAATTTTTGCAAAAAGCTGAAGAGTACGCTAATGGGTTGATCGATCAAGCATTACAAGACCAACGTGACGCCGCTGCAGGTAAAGTTATAACTCCTGAAGACGAAGTAAATGATGATCCTATTAACGGTAATGAAGATTCTCCTGATACTATGTCTGATGAAGATATCGCTGAAAAGCTTTCAACAACAAAAGATTTTCAAACATTGGCACCTTTCTTTGGTTTTTCGGGCGCGCCTGGAATGAGACAGTGGTTTCTTAAATTTGCAAAAAGATTTTTTGAAATGGGTATTATCTCAATTAAGTCGGGTGATCGGACTTTGGTCAAGTTTCACAGTGAGATGGTGGAAGCTGTTTTGGAAACTTTAAGCGAAAAGCTTCCTGATTTAGCAAATTCTATTGCGGCTAACGCTAGCGATGATAGTACGCTCGAGATAAGTTCAGTTTTACTAAGATCTGCACAGCAGATACAAGATGCATATCAGGATTTTTTAGATGTAGGCGACAATTTACAGTCTATAAGTGTTGAGGGTAAACTAAATAATGGTGAATCAGGAACCATACCTTTTCTAGACTCATTGGGCGGTCAGCTGACAAGAGTAGTCAATGGATTCTTTTTTAAGAAAGTTTTAACAAAACTAGACAAAGCATGGCAGGATTATGTTGCAAAAGAACTTCAAGAAAACGAACAGTTTAAAAACTATATTGCTGATAGTATTGCCAGTTCAGCAAAAATTGACGCAAAAGCAGCCAGATCAGTTGCTGAATACTTTATTGGAAAAAAGAATGCTCCTCAAATCCTACAAGCAAAAACGCCTGGTGGCCCTAGAATTTATCGATCAGAAGCTGAAGGTAATCCTACGAAAGGTGTCAAGGCTTTGTTAAAGTATGGTATTGACGCAAATGCGTATCACATCATCAATCAAGAAGCTCAGTACTATTTTGAAGACATGATTATGACAGATTTTGCTAAAGTAGTAGACTGGGAAGGACAGTATCGTCAAATGGTAATGAAGGATTATGACAAGCTTAAAAAGAATGATAAAGCTTTCAAGCAAGTAATCTTAAAAGCTCTTGACGATGTGATTACCGGTTCTTCTCAAAGAATGGCTTTTGAAGCATTATCTGATTACGAGGTAGCAAAGTAATAATGTCGACAACAAATATCTTAAATAATCTTTTTAATAATATGCAGCTAAGAGAAAACTTGGATATTAAAAGTTCTGAGCAATCAGACAATGTTGTCCCACCTTTATCTTTTATCAATAGACAGACAAAGACAATACCTATTGATGCTAAAGAATCAGCATGGAAGACTTTTGACTGTGGCGATCATCTGGCTATAAATAAAAGTTATGATTTTTTAAGTCATGAACATTTTATGTATTTTGTTAATGAAGTTCTAAACAATGCCAAAAGATTAGATCATGATATTAATTTAGTAATAAACGGATCAGAAGTTGAAATAAGTCTTTTTACTAAAGATATCAATGATGTAACAGATATCGATCTAAAGTTATCTAGAATAATTGATGAAATATTTCAAGATATATACTACATAGACTAGGACTATGCATAATGTCATTTTTTGTTAGTAAATCGTTGGAAGGTCAAGTTGATGAAAACTGTCTAATGCCTGATCAGAAAAGTAGTGATAAGAAAGAATTTGTTTTATTTTTAAAACAACTAGAGTGCAAAATCATCAATCTTAAATTTGAAAATAATCCTGATATCAATAGAGTCAGTATTAAATGTGAAGCTAACATTCACATTGTTGATAACATTTTTTCAAAGAACCTTCAAGGCTTTATTATGCTTAAAGAAAACAAAATATTAGTTTATGATTTTGAAATTGATGAAATATTAAAGAAAGATAGTGATAGTTATAATATAACTATATCTGCTAGATACGAGGTAAATAATGTTCAAAATAGATAGTGAAAAAGAATTTATTTCTTTTTTAAAAATTCTTGCTGAGGAATCAGTTAAGAAAAGCAAAAAACAAATCAATGAAAGTCCAGATGAATTATCTTCTTCTTTTCAAGATCGCCTCAGTGCTGAAAAAGAATTGTATGAGCAAGAAGATGAAGATCTAGAATCTGATCCTGAATTGGATGCAGGAAACAGTGCAGCTGATGTAGAAACAGAGGCAGAAAATCAGCCTAAAAAGGATACAGCAGATGAAGCAGAGGTAGAGGAACTGCCAAAAGAAGATCCTCCGGAAAAGCAAGAGGAATTAAGAGCCAGTCTGGACTCTCTTGAAAGAAACATTAACTCACTCAGAGCAGGTAAATCTTTAAAAGATAGTACTATAGAATCACAGCTAGAGATATATTTTGATAGATTAGGTGAAGATGAAAAGTCACTAATGGTTCTTTTTATTAGAGAGCTTTCAAAGATTCTTTCTGGGGAAGTTTCCGGAAATGCTGCTGTCGATCCTAGTGACGATCCTTATAAGCTGGACGTGATTCAATTAGGCGCAGAAAACTCAGAAGAAACTCCAAGTGAAGAAACTCCAGAATTAGAGCCTAACACAGAGGCAGAAGAGGAAGAAGAGGCAGAAGAGGAAGAAGAGGAAGAAGAGGAAGATACCACGCCCCCAATTAAGGTAGGAGAGCCTCAAAATTTATCTGAAATAAGAAAAAGAATTGTAAAGCTTATGGGTAGATAATGATAATATCAGAAAACAAAATAAGAGAACTAGTTAGAAACTCAATTTTAAAAGAAATCACGCAGCCTAGATTTAGTTCCTTAGACTCAAGTATTGCAGAAGCATCTCGGTGTGATTATGCTTCAGAAATACCTGCAAAATTTGCAAAACTGTTTTCGTCAACAACAGCACAAGAATTTGTCAATAAATTGTCTGACCTCTCTCCAAGACTAAAAAATGACTTAAACACTTTAGATATTGGTAGTTCTATTAATAACAGCGGTATTGTTAATGCAATGGATCCGTCAGACATTAGTTCTGTGATAAAAAGTGATAATGTGATTCAAATTATTGCATCTTATTTTAATAGCTATCTTTATGGAATGGGCTTTGGTTGTTTAGGTTATTACTACCTAAACAAGTTATTAGAAATAATAGGTTTATTATTAGGTGATAAAGACGCATCAGATGCTGCTATAAAAGGAAAAGAAACAGTGGGCAAGCTCTCTGGTTCTTTTGAAGATGGTATATATGAAAAAGCAAATTTGTTAGCTAAAAGCAATTCAGATGCAATTCTTTTTAAAGATGTTTATTGCTTTTATTCTTTTGAAAATCTATCTAAAGATGGTCCAAATTCAGAAGACATTGAAGCGTTAATAGAAGATTTGAGTATAATGCAACAAAAAATTGATGAGGTTTTGCAAGTTAACGAAAAATATCCAAAAGAGAGCTTTAAAGCGGTTTGCAGGATTTTGAGAATCAAAGACACAATTTTTTATCAGCAAAACGTAGATAATATAGTAAATGTACCTTCTAAAACTATCGACTTAAATACTGAATTTAAAAAACGTGCTGTTACAGACTTGCTAGCTTCGGTAAACAAATCTAGAGTTAACTTTAAAGAATCTGAAGAAAATAATTTTGAATTTAAGAATATTATAAAAAACTTTTTTAGCCGAAATACTAGATAAATTAATTTACAATTCAGACGTTAGTTGTATTATTAGAAAATAATATATTACTTTCTTGAGGAAATTATGACTAATAATTGGGTACCAGAAATCATGTATGAAGAAGTTGATGATGGCATCAGTTCACATATTCCTTTTATTATGGTTCCGTACGGCGAAGTTATGCCAAAAATGCTTTTTGTCTTTGAAAGCAGGGATACGGGTGAGCAGGAGCCTAATGAAGAGGGCAACCCTGTGCCTATTTTTGAAATGGATTTGCACCAGTATGCAGACATGGATCAGCTTAAAAAAGGCTTGGATGAAGAAACCTACAATAAAGTTCGTCATTGTCTAGGTCTTGAGCCTTTAATGCAAGCAGTAAAGAAAGGCGCAAAAATCACTGAATCTATTAGAAAAAAACTGGATAAATAGTTTTAAACATAATAGTTAGTATTATATTGGAGGTAACCCATGAAAATTAATATTGATAGAATGGCAAAGCTGGCTGGGCTTGGTAACTCGTCTTCTCGTAAATCTAGATCTTTAAACGAAAGCATGGATCATGATGCTATGGAAGAAATGGAAGAAATGGAAGACATGCATGAAACAGAAGACATGGAAGAAATGATTGAAATTGACGAAGTAATGTTGGTTCAAGAGTTAAGACGCGCAAAGAAAATTATGCTAGAATCAAAACGAAGATCAACAAAACAAGATCTTAAAGAAGCTAAGCTTAAAAAGATTATTGAAGAAGAAGTTCAAAATATGTTCGGAGAAATGAATTTAAATGCTGATTGGGTCTATGGTAATAAAAAACCTAAAAGATCTAAAAAGGGTTATACTCACCAAGGATCATTTCTTAAAGGCATCGGATTCGAATAAAAATTAATTTATATTAATTTATAAACTTGACCCACTTCATATTATAATTCTATCAAACAGGAGTTTGAGATGGATCGATATGAAGTGGGTCAAATACTTTACACTACAAGTAAAAGTTCTTTTAAAATAATACCGGTTCTAGTCATTGAAGAAGTAACTAGAACAACTATTAAAGGGACAGAAAAAACTTATATGGTTTGTTTTCCTAATGAAAATAAAACTGTGGTTGATATTAATAAAATAAAAGGTGAGATATTCAAAACAACTGCAGCAGTTCAAGAATATTTAATTGAAAATACCCGTCAGGCAATTCAAGAGTTAGTTAAAGAAGCACACATTATTGAAAGCGATGCCTTTGGCACTGATTCGTCTAAAAAAGATACTGAATCCAGTAAGGTAATATACGAAAAAAATCTCGTGCAACATGATTCTCAAAGTGATATAATAAAAGTAGATTTAGGAAATGGTCAAGTAGGGCGTATTTCTAAAACTCAAATTAAACCTTAGGAGAATATATGAAAGTACTTTTTTTAGATGCTTATAATCTAATTTATCGAGCTCGATCTGGCTTTACAAAAGGTGATTATCCTGTTGTGTACAACTTTTTTAGAGGCTTAAGACCGCTAGTAGAGAAATTTAATCCTGATAAGGTTTATTTTGTTTTAGAAGGAAATCCTAAGTTTAGAGCTCAATTAAGTGAAGGAAACTATAAGTCAAATAGAAAATCAGCTGGTGACTCTTTTCATAGGCAAAAAGCAGCTGTTATTAACATGGTCTCTTCTATGATGCCTTTTGCAGTTGTTAGGCATCCAGAGTTAGAATGTGATGATACTATTGCAACACTTGTGTATAAACATCATAAAGAAGGAGATGAGTGCACTATAATATCATCTGATTCTGACTTTATACAACTCTTAGGCAGTTTAAATGTACAGCTTTATAATCCAGTTAGAAAGAAGTTTATTGAAAAACCTGACTATGATTATGTTACTTGGAAAGCTCTGCGCGGGGATGCGACTGACAATATTCCTGGGATACCAGGGTGCGGAGATAAAACTGCAACAAAGCTGGTTTTAGGTAGTGCTGCTGAATTCAAAGAGTATTTGTCAGTAAAAGGTCGACAAAGTATTTTTGAAAAAAATGTTCATTTAATTAGGCTTGTGGATTTTTCAAATGACATGAGCATGTTAGAATATACTCAAGGTCAATTTGATGAAGACCTTTTGCATGACACTCTTGAAGATTTGGGTTTTGATTCAATGCTAAAAGAAAGTACATGGAAAAAATATAAAGACACATTTAAAGGAATAAATGATGAGTAGTTACTTAAACGAAGAATTGCAAAAGTCGCTTAGGGCGCAAGGTATTATTAAAGAGAGTGAAGTTGTTGAAAAGCAAGGTGACTTGTACATAGCAGTAGATGTTGTTGCAGGAACCAGGCGACCGGTCTCTATTGACCGATTTGTTTTAAACGAAAATAATAAAAGAATTCTCAGAGGATAATATGCAAAAACGTCAAGTAATTTTTGAAGATGAGTTATATAGTTCGCTTAAAAAAGGTGTTAATACTTTAGCTGATGCTGTAAAGACAACAATGGGACCAAAAGGTAAACTAGTGTTAATACAGCGTGATCAATATCACCCAACAGTTACAAAAGATGGTGTAACTGTTGCCAAGTCAATTAATCTAGAAAATGAACTAGAAAATATGGCAGTAAAAGTACTTAAAGAAGCAGCTAGTCGTACGGCTGATGAAGCAGGAGATGGTACAACAACATCAACAGTTTTAGCTCAATCCATCTTTAATGAAGGTTTAAGAATGAAATCAGCTGGATATCAGGTTGACCTTTTAAAGGTCGGAATTGAAAAAGCTGTCGATATTGTTCAGGCCACATTAGATAATCAATCAAAAAAAATTACTGACGATCAAGAGTTAAGACAGGTTGCAATGATATCAGCCAATGGCGAAAAAGAAGTATCAGACTTAATTGTTGATGCAATTAATGCGTCAGGTGTTAACGGATCTGTTATTGTAGAGGAAGCAAAAGGATTTAATTCTTCATTGACAACTGTTGATGGTTACAGACTAGAAAGAGGATATCTTTCACCTTACTTTGTAACAAATAAAGAAAAAATGACATGTGAGTTTAATAATCCTTTTATTTTAATGGCTGATCGATCTTTTTCTTCTATTAGAAACTTAATGAAAATTCTAGAATTATCTCTTGAATCATCTCGTCCGATTGTTATTCTGGCCAACGAGATTGAAGGAGATGCTATGCAAGGTCTTGTCCTTAATAAAACCAAGGGGTCTTTGCAAGTGTGTGGTATGAAGTCACCTGGGTTTGGTGCGTCTAGGCATGATTTAATGCTTGATTTACAAGCTGTTGTGGGTGGTACCATTCTAGATAGTACTTTTGATTTAAACGAATTTAAAATAGAAGACTTTGGTACAGCTAAAAAAATGATCATATCTAGATCTAGTTCTATGATTATCGCTAATAACAAAGAAAATACAGAGATAAACAAGAGGATTGATTCGATTAAGGAAAGAGCAGAAGAACCGGGCGTAGCAGATGCTGAAAGAGAATTATTAGCATATCGTCTACAGCAATTATCCGGAGGCATATCTATTTTAAGAATTGGCGCGTCTACTGAGTCTGAGCTTATTGAACGTTATGATAGGGTTGATGATGCATTGCATGCAACTCGGGCAGCTCTTGAAGAAGGCATACTTCCAGGTGGCGGAATCGCCCTGGTTCGATGTCAAGAAAACGTTTTAAAAGCAATTAAAAAAGAAGACAACGAAGACATTAGAAGCGGTATGATGATAGTATCCAAATCAATAGTTGAGCCTTTCAAGCAAATAATTAGAAACGGCAAAAATTCACCTGATGCACTTTTAAAAGAAGTGATGAGTAAGAAAACAAATGTAGGATATGATGCAAGGTTAGAAAAGTTTGGTGACATGTTTAAGATTGGAATATTGGATCCACACAAAGTTGTTAGATGCGCATTAGAAAATGCTGCATCTGCTGCATCTATGTTGCTAAGCGTTGGGTGTTGTTTGATAGATATTGAGAACGAAACTAATTTGGAAGATAATTAACTATAAATAGATTTAATTCCAACTTGAGCAATAAAATGAAAAATAACAACACAGACTTATTTGTAGAATCACTTCACAAGCTTAAAAATAAAATAGCAAAGACAGTTGTTACTTTAAGATTAGAAAAAGATACACATGTTCCGGACTTAATGACTAGAATTCGAATTTTACCATCTGTTGCTGTTGTAGGTCAAAAAGAAAAAGTTGATCGATTTATGGATGGTGATGCAAGATTAGCTATCTCGGTTAAATTTCTACCTAAGTCGTCGCAAGTATATGTTTCAATTAAAGAACTTTGCACAATGATTAAAAGACTACCAGGTGTATTATCAATAACCGTAGAAACTTATGACAAAAGAAAAGTTACACTAAGAGGACAAAAAATAATTTTTTAATGTAAATTATATTGTCTTTTTTGTATATTATAACTAATAGTAAATTATTATCAGCGCCATAGTGAGGTATGTTATGCGTGAATTGTCAAATGATGAACTAGGTAAACTTTCAAACGACGACCTAAGAAGTCTTTTTTTGGAAGTCAGAGCTGTTATTAACTTAGCAAAAAAGCAAAAAAACAAGTGTGTGTCTGAAGAGATATATTTTTGTTACATCTGCAGGGAGATGACAAATAGAGAAAAAACTAAAAAATAAATTTCGTGTAACACACAAAATTTAGTGTTATAATAATAACATAACCAATAAATTACAAATTAAAAATTAAAAAGAGGTGAACATTGTACAACAACAATCTAGATGTATATTTTAAGTCAGCAGCTAAATTCAAACTGTTAACAAAAGCAGAAGAAATAGAATTGGCACAAAAGATCGAAAAAGGCGATATGCGTGCAAGAGAAAAAATGATTAATTCAAATCTAAGATTAGCTTTAAGTATTGCTAACAAGTATGTAAAGTTTGGAAATGTTAGTTACGAAGATTTAATTCAAGAAGCTAATATTGGATTAATTAAGGCAGTTGAAAAATTTGACTGGCGTAGAGGCTTTAAGTTTTCAACTTATGCATGCTGGTGGATCAAACAAGGTGTTACAAGATTCTTAACTTCAAACAACTCAATACTTTATATACCTTCTCATACAGTTTCAAATAGCAGAAAGGTTTGGAATGTAATTAAAGAGTATGAGGAAGAGTTTGGGGTTGAACCAACTAACGAAGAGATATCTGCCATTATGGGTATTAGTGTCGATCAAGTTAAGCAGTCCATGGAAGCTGTAAAAGCTCGTTATGTTGCATCGATTGACAAGCCGGTAGGTACAGATGAGGGTAGTAGAACTTTAGCAGAGATATTGCCAGATACTGCTAGATCTCCAGAAGAAGTATTTGATTCAAAAATCATTAAAAATGTTATTGTTGAGGCATTAGGCTCATTATCAAAAAGAGAAGAAATGGTTTTAAGATTAAGATTCGGAATTACCGAAGTCGATGAAGAAAAAATTGCATAATAAAATAATAAAAATTAATAATTAAATAGGAGATAACATGTCAATGCCAAAAGGTTTTAAGTCAAAAAACGGTTACGGAACAACAAAAAGCTTAGGTGGAAAATCATACCACGAAATTGCTGATCATATGCGTGATCAAGGTTTTAAAATGAACCATTCAACAGCAAGAAACGTATTTGTAAATTCAATGATTAAGATTGCTGAGCAGGTTTCTACAATTTACGAAGTAAAGTTAGATGCAAAAGGATTAAAAGACATGGCAATTAATCCTTCTTTTCAAGAAGCTATTTCTGATTTTATGAAAGATAACAGAGGTAAAAATGAATAATTTTTTAAATTATTTAAATCTAAAAGTAAAAACTGAACTTTTAGAATCTCTTGGCTGGGATGAGCAATTGCTCTCTCAGCTTGAAGAGTATTTAAATACAGAATTTAACAATTTTCATGTTGTACATCCAAGTACAATTGTTGAAAATGTCAAACAACATTTCGGAGAAGAAACAGCAAAAGTTTTAGACGATTTGTTTAAAGACCAACTTAAGTCAATACTTAAACATAACGGAGGAAATATAGATGAGCATTAATTTAACTTTCTTTTTAAGTAAAAATAAAATTAGTTTGCAAAGACTTTGTACACAATTCAACCTTACAACGTATACTATGTTAGAAGATTTTTGTAATAACAAGAATATCAAATGTAATATTGACATTGATGCATCTAAAGGTGTATTTGAATCTAGTGTTAAAGATTCTAAGCCAGACAAAAAAGAAGATAAAAATGAAGAAAAGCCTAAAACCCGGCGACGTAGTAGAAAATCAAAAACTAAAAAAAGCGGGAATGTTGATTAATCGAGCAATTCACAAAGATTTTTTTAAAGTAATTTCTGACGGCAAGATAACAGAATGGCACGTAAGTAATATATATCTTATATCAGAAAGAATAGGAGAATAACATGGCAACAAATCATCCCAAAGCAGGACCTAACAGTGTTCCAGCTTATCAATTATCAGGAATACCGTTTGTAACTGCATCTTCAGCTACAGAGGTGCCGGGATTCAATACTGTGCCTATCAAATTAGAATTTCCTTATGTTACAAGATTTTTTCAAATTGAGAATATAGGTTCTGATCCTATCAGAGTTGGTTTTTCCGCAGATGGTGTGCAAGGATCTTTAACAGCAAATTATTTTGTTGTTGCTAACGGTGAAAAGTCTGATGTTTTAGAATTACGGACAAAAGATTTGTTTTTTAACACAAATCACGCATCAAATACAACTGGGTATCGCTTAATAGCCGGCTTGACAACAATAGATCGATCTAATTTTCCTGTTTTGACAGGAAGTGTTAATGGAACCGGTTCATTTGACGGAATTGGCTAGATATGTACAAATATCAGCTTGGAGATGTTATCCAGACTGATAGTGATCAAGTTGGCATAATATTTTCACAAACAAATGCATGTGAGTATATGGCAATTGAAAAAAGTGTTAAGAAACATTTAATTGAAATGTATTCTAATATACTCATATACAAGGTATTAATTAACGGTACAATATCTTATATTCACGAATCAAATATAAGGTGTTTTGTATGCGGGACAAAAGGTATGTAGCAGTTTCAGGAGGCTTCGATCCAATACATGTGGGTCATATCCGGATGATAAAAGAAGCAGCTAGAATGGGAAACGGTGTAATTATTATTGCCAATTCTGATGAATGGTTGGTTAGGAAAAAAGGTTACGCGTTTATGACGTATAAAGAAAGACAAGAGATACTGTACTCAATTAAAGGTGTGGTTGACGTTTTCGAAGCCAAAGATAATGATGGCACGGTTTGTGAAAGTCTAAGACTCATTAAGCCGGCTATTTTTGCTAATGGCGGAGATAGGAAAAAAGGAAACGTTCCAGAGTATCAAGTTTGTAACGAACTAGGTATTGAGATGCGATTTGGCGTTGGCGGATCTGAAAAGCCTCAGTCTTCTTCTTGGTTGGTTAATAATGCAGCAAAAGCTCAATTAGGATTAGAATTAGTGAAAGTTGCTGATCAGAACGACAATTCGGGTGAGTAAATGAAAACT
>Ga0181377_1000781_pt1 | contig 11229 bp, 13 predicted proteins | sample LowvirmetaG_9_FD_130160 | JGI IMG/M metagenome (GOLD analysis project Ga0181377, IMG submission 130160) | Marine viral communities from the Subarctic Pacific Ocean - Lowphox_13 viral metaG | ecosystem: Environmental > Aquatic > Marine > Oceanic | place: Subarctic Pacific Ocean | collected...
AGATATCCGCTTATAATTAATTGTTATTAATCATAGGAGAAATTATGCCTCGTAAAAAGAAATAAGAAGTAGTAGAAGAGCCAGAAGTTGTTGAATCACCTGTTGAAGAACAAATTATGATGTTACAACAATCTGAAGATATATCACCAGTAACTTTAAGACTGCAGCTGTTAGGATTATCAAAAGAAATTCTAGAGCATCAATCACACTTAACCTGGGAAACACATACTCGCTTTATTGATGTGACCATTGAAGATATTATTGGCGGCGCTAGAGACTTATTAGATTTTATATATGAAGATATAGATGAATAAGCTAAAAGCTTAAAATTTAATGTAAACTGACTTTAAGGGATCGCATTGCGATCTCTTTTTTGTTTTTATCTAATGCTGAGAAATATATATAATGTAAAGAAAAAAGGAATTTATATGTTAATTAGTACGTCAATATTGCGAAATTTAATCTTAGAAGCTTTGTTATTAGAAGGTATTTCTAAAAATGAATTAATAAGCAAATACAGATATTTAGATAAGTATACTTCCTATCTAGATAAGCTAAACCCAAAATATTACAATACGCTGGACAAGCTAATTGAAGAATTCTTAAACGAAAATGAAGCTTCAATAAGTCATGGTGTGATAATTTTTATGTTAATGATGCATCAAAAGTATGCATCAACTAATCTGTTACCAAATAAATATAAAGATTTTACACAATTAAATCTGACTAGTCTTCAAAAAGCAATTGAAGATTTAGGTGCGCAATACACAGATGGTGCAATCTACGGAGAATTAGTTGAATTAGATAAAAAAACGTCCCAACAAATGATAAATGATGACAAAGCTGAATCTAACAATACTGATACTAGTGATTTAAACACTTCTATTGAAGTCCGACCAGGTTTGTTTCATTTAAAAACAGTTTCTGGATGGCAAATACTTAAACCAGAAACTGTTGCCGGATCGCAGGCAATTGGTGTTGAATCCTGGTGTACTGTGTATAGTGAAGCTTTTTCTACTTACAAGAATAATGGAATTATACTTTACTACTGTGTAAAGGACGGCAAAAATTATAAAGAACAGGGTTATGGGTTTGACTATGAATCTAATCCTTACGATTACCTTAGCATAGGCTTTCACAATGGTAGGATTTATATCCCTAGTAGTGATTACGAATCTAGTGTTTGGGGTAATCAAAAAGGTGTAACATACCAAAACTTAGAAAAGCATATGGGCGATGCTGTTAGTAAAAGTGTTGTCAGCGCTATTAAAAAACACTTCTCTAAGTATATGCAGCAATCGATGACGTCTAATGAAGATAATCAAAAAGAATTTTTAGAACAAAAGTATAGGCAAGCCATAGCGTCAAACCCGAGAGTTCTTAAAAAAGTTGCAAGAAGCTTGGGGCCGGATCAGACACTAGAAATGGTAATACAAGCAATGCATCATCCAATGTTAAGTGATCTTGTTTTGGACTTTATTTTTGCAAAATATTATAAGAAAATAGACTCTAAAATGAGAAAAACTTTGACTTTTGTAAACAAGGGTGAAGCTGGTTATCTTGAAGATTTAAGAAATAAATTTTTTAATATTCATAAAGAATTTTCAAAAGAGCAAGCTAGCATATTAATGCGAGATTCATTAAACAATTTAAACTCAAGTAATGCTCCGAGTCATGGCAAAAATGATTACTTTTTTCGATCGTCAATATGGGGCGCAGACATAGGAGAATCAAATTTGGAAAGAATGTTAGACATGATGAAAGTTTCTGAATTTGAAAATTATTCTGACGAAAAAGCGCATCAACAGCACCAAGGTATAAGCGAATTTCCTTTTACTGCTTTTATTGTCATGTTTGAAAGGAAAAACAAATATGCAGCTGCTGCGTTTTTTAAAAGATACAATTTAGGAACGTATGACACATTTTTATTTAATTTTATTAATCAGGCTAGATCATCTAGAAATAAAACTAATATAATGTCACCTTATTCCGGATCATATACAGGAACTTTTTGGACATTATTTAGTCATGCTGCACGCAGTAATTTAATGCCTCAAAATGTTAAAGATGATTTAATTAAGCTTAGAATTAATAATACAGAAACAATGCCTTATGATGATTTGCACTATAGTAGTGCACCTTATAAAGACTTTTATGCAGACATGCCAGAAGAAAAAAAGAGAGAAATAGGAATACAAAACATTTCCGAAGAGTATAAGCTAATAGCTGAAAAATGTGATAGATATTTAAATCTATGGAAGGGTAGTCACTTTTATAGAAGTATGGTCGAAGATCAATTAAAAAATCAATCTTCAGAAACTAGAGACATTATTATAAACAAAATGAAAGAATTTTTAGCTAATCATAATAAGCTCTTTAAGGCGTTTCCTAATTCTATTAAAATGAGCTCTGATGTATATAAACACGTTGTCGACATAATTGCTTCTTTTCCACCGGAAGAATCAATTGAGATGCTAGAATCGTTTGAGGGTTTGAACGATCAGAACGATTTTTACTTTGTTTATAATTTTATTAAAAAAGCAGCCGAAATAGAAAGGGGAGATGAATACTGCGTTGAAATATTTGACTGGACTCACCAAAGAGAAGCAAATAAAAAAGTAAAACAAGATAGTGGTAAAAATGAGCTCTTACGTCGTCTATCAAGAATGATTTACGGAGGATATGACGGAATGAAAAGCAATGGACAGGTTCGAACCAGTTATAGACTTTATAAAAACAACCCACAAATCTTTTTTAAATGTCTTGAATATGCTTTTATGTACTTAGACTATAATGATTCTAGACATCCGAAAGACGAATTGTCAAAAATGATAGCTAGTTTAGTAAGACTTAATATATTAACTTACGATCAAGCTGTCAAAGAACGAATTGAATTCAATCGCAAAGTAGGGGAATTGGCAAAAAGCATGCATGCTAGAGGTAAGATGTCTGAAGGTAAAATGCTATCATTAGTTCCTCATACAGATAATTATGGTATTGAACGTGGATATCTGTACTCGACCTATTTAGACCGGTATAATCCAGAACATGCTGATGAAGATGAGAATTTGCAAGATTATTAATGCTTAACGCCAGGATTTAAAATTAATAACTTTTATTTAGTTAAGGTATATTTAATATTGTGGAGGGTTAAAGTATGCTAAAGTTCATTCTCGTTGGTTTAAACCTTATAAATACGGCATATGCCGAACCTAAAAGTGATATACCGGAAATTATTGTAGAGGCACATAGTGACTACGAGCTTTATGTTGCGCCTACAGTTTTATCGATACATACAAATAAAGTTGAGACTGTTATTTCTGAAAAGTCTGTTTTTGGATACGCATCTAGTTTTTGGCGAAATGCTAAAGTAAAAAACAAAAGAGGTGCGTGGGAGCCTATAACAATGCACTCTGAAGTTAAAGTTTATGATAAAGACACGATACAGTATTCATGGGATAATTGTGATTATCTCGTCGATCCAAAGTCTTGTGCCTATAAAAACAATCACATGTTGTTAGAGACATATGTCACTGTTGATGATCATCAAATAACTGTAAACATGCAGCTATTTTCTCCTGACATGACCTTAATTAACCAATCGACATACACAACACAGTCTAAAGTCAAATGGATAAAACAACAAGAAGTGACAGTTGTGCAGCAGCAAGGAATGATGGGATCTCAGACTATTACGCATATGCCAAAAGAAGAATTGCCGCTAAAGTGGTTGATCCCTACTAACTTAATGAACAAACATATACATCAAGCTTCTTTAATGTTATGGTCTGGCGTTAGAATAGACTAGTCAACTATGTAGTTCTTCCATGCGTTTTTAGGGCGATCGTTCAAGTATTCCATATCTTCTTGATGATTATATGCTTCTATTTCAAAAGGTATACCCATGTAAGAGTCGTGGTGTGTTCTTCCTGTCATCTTTTCTTTAATCCAATACCATATATATAAAAGATAAAAGGGTAGGATCCAGAGCTCACGTTGCTGGGCTAAATGTATCTTTTCGTGGTTTATGGTAGTTTCGCTCATTTCACCGCGAGAGATAATAAATGGGTAGAGTGTAATTGCGTATATGTTAATGAAAATTGAAAGATAATGTGGGATTTTACTGTTTTGTATAATAATAGGCTTCATTTGTAATTTCCTTTAAATTTCTCTGTAATAAGGTATAATTATACTTGTATTATACGATAATCATAGGAGAAATACACATGGCTAAAAAAAAATCAGAATTAGATACGCATAACCATTCAGCTCTTGAAGCAGAAATTGACAAACTTAAAAAAGAGGTTGCACAGTTAAAGAAAGATTTAGCTGCAGCTAAAAAATCAAATGGTGGCGCAGATCCACGAGTTGATAAAATTTGGGAAGCTCTTTTAAGTTATGATGCTAGTGGATTTAAGAAAAGATTATTAAAATAGAAAGTTAGTTGATATATATTGTTAGGCCCGGCACAATGCATAAAGGCGACCCCACCGTCGTGTCGGAATCTTGTGGACAAGTAAACTCTAAAACATTTAAAAAATAGGAGAAAATTATGCCAAAAATTACTATAGAACCTTCGAATAGAGGTTTGTTTCAATCAACCGGAAGTGTTGTTGTCGGCTCGCCTGAATCAGCACAAACTGTTTCTGGTGGTAGTGCAATTGCTACTACAGGTTTTGTTGTGCCCATCACAGCAGCAGCATCCCAAACAGGCGTTTTGGACGCAGGAACTGCGGATGGACAATTGATCATTTTAATGAACGTTGGAGCTAATGACATTACTATTAATGCATCTACATTTTCAGGTGGCGCTGTGGATTTAGCGGCAGGTAAATCAGTTTTATGTGTATGGGATGATACAAATTCTAAGTGGTCACCAACATCTCAGACAATGTCTTAATAAGGGGTTTAATATGCCAAAAATTACTATTGAACCAACGAATAGAGGGCTTTTTCAGTCCACTGGAAGCGTTGTTGTCGCCACAGGTAAAGATTTACAAGATCTAGGTGCTGCTGACAGTCAAACAATCGACACATCAGGCTTCTACGTTCCAGTTGATGCTGGTGGAGGTGCTGTGGATTTAACTGTTTTAGAAGCAGGTATTGCTGACGGGCAATTACTTCTTTTACTAAACAAAGGTGCCGAAGATATTGATTTTGACACTGCAGCAACTTCAAACCTAGCTGGTGCAGACGGATTAAAAAATCTAACTTTGGAGCCTGGAAAAGCAGTTCTCTGCATTTGGGATAATACAAATTCTAAGTGGTCATTAACGTCTCAGACAATGTCATAAAATAGTTATTACTAGCTTAGGCTTTAATTAAAGACACTCCTTGCGTGTGTCTTTTTTTATGTTTTCTGCAAACGAGGTTAAAATCTGTGAGCATTTGCGCAAGTACGGGTATATTTATTAAGGTAAACTTTACAGGAGGACAGAGATGTCAAAATTAAACAGAAAGAAATTGCAGCAAATGATTCTGAAAGAATTCAAAATGATGGGCATGCAGCCTATGCAAAGTATGGGAAAGATCGGTGCATTTGCGCAAGACCCACACGGATGTGACGCATGTGGTGCTTCACCTTGTGGATGTGATGAATACGAAGATGACATGGGAATGGACAATGACATGGATGCTTTACTTCCTATGCATACATCTGATTCTACCCCAATGATGGGTGGTGCTGGTGGTGGTGTTTCTCGTGAAGACTGTTGCGCTGCAGTTATGTGTATGATCGAATGTTGCGCATGCCCAGTAACGAAGCAGGCACTTATGGAATGCTGCGAAGATATTATGGCCGGCGAACACGATCACTAATGAGAATTACACGTCGTCAGCTTAAAGCTTTGATAAAAGAGTCAATTCTTTTAGAATTAAAGTATGACCAACTTATGACTAGAATGCCTGAACTATCCCTGTCTATTACAAGTGAAGGTGTTCCTGGCGGAGTAGCATTAGATTTGCATGACAAAAACAATTTAATTGCGTCAGCTGCACTAATGCATTTAACAATGCCAAATAACCCGTGCATACCTAACACAATATCAATTAGCACTATTCACGTCGATTCTTCTTATCAAAACTTAGGTATGGGCGAGTTTTTGCTTGACTTAATCTTTTATTACGCTAGCACACTGCCTCCTGTTGATGGGAAAGGTTACGGAATTACAACTGATTTCTCAGGTGGTAACACACCAATAATAAATTACATGATTAAGCGTGCATTAAAAGATCCGTCATATTACAAACATTCTACTGATGCCGGCTCTGATAAAATGGACTTTTTTGAAAAAACTGCTGACCCTTATGATGATTGTTATTCAGAATTTTTTGACGATGAGGGTGTTTATGAATTGGTTGATGAGAAAGGTTATAGTGAAGAAGAAGCTTATAAAGAGCTCGGTTATACTGAAGAAAATTTTCCGTTAGGGACTACCAGTTCATGGAGAAAAACAGGTATTGAATCTATGAAGCCTATATGGGATATGCTTATACAAAGACAAAGTCCAGATATGCTTAATCGGACAGCCAATAGAATGAAAGGTTTTAGACAAGCTTACAATAACACTCCGACGCCTGAAGAAATAATCGCATTTCAAAGAGATAAGAAATTAAAAGAAGGTAAAGAGCCAAGAAAAGGTACAGGTAAAAAACCAAAAGGCAGTAGTAGGCGATTATATACCGATGAGAATCCTAAGGATACGGTCTCTGTTAAGTTTCGAACTAAGTCTGATATACAGGACACACTGTCAAAAAAGAGTTTTAAGAGTAAACCTCATAATCGACAATCGCAGATAATTAATCTTATACACCAGCGTGTTCGTGCTGCTTATAAAAATGCAAAAGATCCAAAGACAAAAGCTCGTCTTAAGAGAGCTTACGAGTATGTTAAGCAGAGAAAAGAAGCTAGCAAGAAAAAGACACAGAGGTTAAGAAAAAAGAAATGAAAATTAGTAGGGAAAATTTAAAAAGAATAGTTGAGTCATTCTTACTAGAAGGCGAAAACAAAAAAGAGTATGTTTGCCCAAATTGTAGGCATGTTCATAAATCAGAAGAAGATATTAAAGGTTTGTTAACCGGCAAAAAATGTGTTAAGTGCGGTTTTTCATTTAAAGGAAAGAAAAAGAAAACTTGGAAAATAAAAAATGTCAAAAGCGAAAGTGCTTTTGGAAAATTATACGAACAAGCTAAAAACTTTGTGTGTCCAACAGCAACGCAAGATTTAGGTGTCAATACAGCTAATAGAGATAGAGCTATTAAATTAGACTGGATTATGTATGGTCCTTTAAATGTTGAATTACCTGGCAAATATTGGAAAAAAATAGCAAAAAAGTGGAAAACAAGCCCAGAAGCTGCAAGGAAATCAAATTGTGGTAACTGTGTCGCATTTGATCGATCGCCGAAGATGGTTGATGAATGTATACCTGCAATTACAACTGAACCCGTTGCAGATGAGTTTGGTGTTTTAGGTTATTGTTGGATGCACCATTTTAAATGTCACAGTGCTAGAACTTGTAATACTTGGGCTGCAGGTGGACCAATTAAAACTGACGCTTCATCAGCTGAATGGTTGAAACGTAATAAAGAAGGCGCGCTAAAGAAAGATCCAATCGACCCAAACATCTATAGCGATGATACTTCACAGGAGATGGAATGAAAATAACTAAAAGTCAGTTAAAAAAAATCATTAAAGAAACACTTGACCGCTTGTCTTATGCCAGCAAAGAACAAGGTTTTACTTACGGTCTAGACCATGTAGGTAAAAGAGATAAAGCTGCTGATGATATTATAGGGCACACATGACTAACACATGTCAAGCGGAAGGATTCTGCTTTAAATGAAGTTGGTGAAGTTTTGTGGCACTCTTTGAAAGAAAACGGTGAAATTAACTTTTACGATGTAATGTGGCCAGATGGCGTAATTGAGACTGATATCCCCACAGTCATGCTTGAAAAAGTGAAAGATTCAGACAGTGTTAGTGAACTCCACGAAAAGCACGGCGTTGAAATGCACGAAGAAGGCTCAGCTGTTAGTGAAAGAAAATACAAAAAAAAGAAGACAAAAAAACCTAAAAAGAAAAAGTCTAAAAGAAACAAGAATAAACTCTATCCGTATTTTTTTGGTAGTGATCAATTTAACTCATCGTATTACGAACCGGGAATTGAAGTTGATTTTGGTGGTGGTTTTGATGGTGGTGGTGGCGAATAGTTTTCTTAAAACCAGTTAGTCGAGTTGAGTTTAGATATATATTAAATAGCAAAGGCTTTTATTCAAGAGGGTAAAGTATGGCTAACTTTTCTCAAATTACAAATCCCACACCATTTGGCTTCTATGATCAGGAAAATGACTTTATCAAAGAAGCAGATAATATGGTTGTATTTGTTAAAAGAAAAATGGGAGACGATATACTCTCCGTTGAACTCACTAAAAAACAAATATTCGGTGCCTTTGAGGAAGCTGTTTTAGAGTATAGCTCAATTGTTAATCAGTATCAGGCAAAGTCGCAACTTGTTAATTACCTAGGTTTTGCAACAGGCAGTGACGGTGAAACAATAATGAGTGGTAGCGAAGAAAAGCTACCTAGAGATAATTTAGAATATCTGACTCGATTTGCTGAGCCTTATGCTATGGAAGCAGGAATAGGTGGCTCTTATAATATGCTTTCTGGGTCTATAGAATTAGAAGGTCTAAGACAAGACTATGATATATACACTGAGTTAAAAGATGATGCAGGTGTACCTATTTTTGACAATAAAAAAGGAAAAATCAAGATTGTTGAGGTATTTCACTTTAATCCTCAGGCAGCATACAGGTTTTTTGATACAACGTCAGCAATAAATTATCTTAATAATGAGTTTAGTTTTGAGTCTTTTACACCTGAGACTATTTTTTATGTATTACCTGTTTTTGAAGACATACTAAGAGCCGGTCAACTTGATTTATCAAACCGTGTACGCAGATCTAATTATAGTTACCGTGTAGAAGGGACGAAAATAAGAATCTTCCCTGCTCCTACTGGAAAGAATAAAAAACTATGGCTTCGTGTGCGCCAGTACCCAGATCCTAATTCTCCTTCATATGAAGATGCAACTGTGTATGGTGTTTCCAACATGGGAAATCTTCCGTTCGGTAACATTAAATATATAGGGATTAATTCAATTGGTCGTCAGTGGATAAGACAAATGACCGTTGCGTTATGTAGAGAAATACTAGGTTTGATCAGATCTAAATTTGGAAATATACCGGTTCCTGGGGCAGAAGTAACTTTAAACGGAACAGACTTAATATCACAAAGTAGAGAAGACAAAGATAAGTTAATTACATCTTTAAAAGAAATGTTAGACACAATGACATATGATAAGTTAATTGAAATGCAAGCTACTAGAGCTGAAAATATGAATAAACAGTTAAAATATGTGCCTATCCCTAACGGAAAAGCTATATTTATGGGGTAACAATGTCAAGATTTTTTATAACACCAAGGGAAATTAACTTTATTAATGATATCGCAAAAGAATTAGTCAAGGATGTAGTAGGCCAAAAAATATATTATTATCCTATTTCAGAGATCAAGTCAAAAGTCCATGATGTATATGAAGAAGCTCCTGAGAAAATATTTGACAATCCAATTGAAATAGACTGTTTTGTAAAGTATGAAGCTCCGGAAACAAGAACAAATCGTTTTGGATCAGAAAAGTATTATTCAGTTGAGGCATATATTCAAGTTAGAGATTTGCTTGATAAAAAAATAGAGATATTAGAAGGTGACTTCTTTTCTTACGGAACAGTTTTCTTTGAAGTTACTCAAAGCCCTAATGCTGACGTTATTTTTGGTCAAATAGAACACGGCCGTTACATTACAATAAAAGCTAAGCAATCTAGAAAAGGTCAGTTTATTTCAAAAGTTTTTGGACCTACATCTGAAGAATATACTGATGCTGATGCTGTTCAAGAAACATTTGTTCAACAGAGAGGACAGTCTGAAAATCGTCTAGGTAAAACAAACGATGTAAGAGATCTACAAAAAAATGGTGTACTTGAAAAACCACTGAGTGAGGCTAGAGAAGTGTCGCCTAAAGGGGACGAAACAGGCGCTGGGTCTTCCTTTTACGGAGATGATGAGTAATGGCTATTAAAAAAGGTGATCAAATATTAAATAAGTTCAAGGGTGATAACCCACCTAACGATTTTGAATTTCCTAGCATTGGGATTGAAGACATTGATAGGGCGGTATTTAGCTTATTTGATGAACAATTAAGGTTTCAAACGACACAAAAGAAAGAATCTAAAAAAGTGCCTGTTGTATTTGCTGCAGGTGAAAGATTTGCTTTGACAAGAAGACTTAATCCTATTAGAGACAAAAATAACGCGTTAATCCTTCCTTTAATTTCTATTATGAGAAATGATATAGACTTTTCGCCTGATCAAAAAGGTAAAAAGACAGCAATTGCATTTCGTAATCAAAATAATTACGTTATTAAAAGAAGACTAAGTAAAGAAGATAGAAACTATCAGAACATTATTAACAAACAAGGTGTTACAAACCAGTCAAACGTTTCGTCTAGACGTGGCTTTACCTTAAACGATATATCACCAGGTAATATTGCTAAACCTGGAGAACAAGCTAGTAGAAGAAACGGAAATAATTTATCTTTCACATCAGATACGAACAATATTAATCTTAACTCTAATTTAGGAAACAATATATTTGAAATAATTGAAATTCCTTATCCAGAGTTTATAGCAATATCGTACGAAGTAACTTTCTGGACTCAATACATTCAGCAAGCAAATGAAATGATAGAAACTTTAATATACAATTTTGATGGGCAAGGAGAAGAAATTCAAGTCACAACACCCACCGGTTATGAACTAGTGGTATTTTTTGAAAAAAACTTTTCAAATACATCAAATGTTGACAATTATTCTGATGAAGAAAGAATTATTAAAAACACGTTTAATATTACTGTTCCGGGCTATATTTTAAACCCTAAAAATCCCGGGATTCCTAATTTAGCTAGATCTTATTATTCAGCCCCTGTTATCGATTTTAGTTATCAAGAAAATAGCGGCAAAATTGTTGAAAATAATCAACCTGAAAGAGGAGAAGAAAAGTTTAAAAAAAATGTATTGCAAGATTTGACAAACGTTAAAGAAGAAAATATAAGAGGTGATATTAAGCCTGTTATTGAGGAAGAAATTATCAACCCATTTACTGGCGAAAGAGAA